>Ga0209308_10003384_pt1 | contig 13102 bp, 10 predicted proteins | sample COGITO_mtgs_1204_3_FD_184806 | JGI IMG/M metagenome (GOLD analysis project Ga0209308, IMG submission 184806) | Pelagic marine microbial communities from North Sea - COGITO_mtgs_120405 (SPAdes) (version 2) | ecosystem: Environmental > Aquatic > Marine > Epipelagic ...
GCTCAGCAGGTGAAGCTACTTCCTTGTTGGGGAGGCGCTTCGCACCTTTGCCTCGCTTTGCCGGCGTAACCAGCCCGCGCCAGCGATGATTTGGAGCGAGTACCCCATGATAGCGGGTTAGATTGACGCGGGGCTAGATCCTCGCAGGCCAACGCTCGGATCGACACTTTACTATTATCTTACACCCCACAGTAGCGGCTCGGCTGCGTACAGCGACCACAAAGACCTCGCGGGCAAACTGCGCCAATTACGACCGGCCAGCCCAGAACTCTTCACGCTCGCGTTACAAAGCGTGTGCCAACTGAATATTTTGAAAACACCCGATACACGCTTATCTTGAGTGCTGACCAAACGAAAACATCCCCCGGTCGACGGTGCGGCTGTCTACGGTTAGGCCAAACGTTGGGCGTCGTCATTGACGCGTAATAGCCAAGCGGTGATGTCATCGTGTTGTGGATGATCCCCTGAGAACAGTGCAATGTCTTTATAAATACTATCTAAAGCCTCACTGGCGTTAGGACCGCTCCGACATTTTAGGCTTTGCTGTAGCCGTTCCATGCCGTAAAACGCCTGTTCGTTATTCTCGGCCTCGGTAAGTCCATCTGTGTAAGCAAATAACGTTTCCCCCGGCATCAGCTCAAACACCGTAACGGGATACTCTACTTCTTCGATGATACCTAGAGCGATGCCGTGGTCCGCGGGCACACTAGAGACACTGCCATCGGCAGCGCACAACAGTAGTGGCTCATGACCGGCAAGTGCAAGCTCTACTCTTAGGCCCCAAGGATCGATGATGGCGTAGGCAACCGTAATGAATAGCAACTGCGGATTCTGCCGTACCAGTTCGGCATTCGCTTCCATAAGGCATTGCCCCGGGTCTACATGACGAAGCGCTGCAGCACGGAGAGTGGTTCGTGCAATGGCCATAAAAAACGCAGCTGGGATCCCTTTGCCGCTTACATCCGCAATGACAAGTCCAATTCGACCGTCAGGGAGCTCTATGAAATCGTAGAAGTCACCGCTCATATGCCGTGCGGATTGCATTCGAGCGACGGCGGTAATGTTCAGCGCTTTAGGAAACTCGGTTGGCAAGATCGCTGCCTGCAGCTGTCGCGCACTCTCTATTTGCGGGTCCACGTCTTGAGCAGAAGGCGTACGGCTACTGGCCGTTGGGGTTGTAGATATCTGTGAATCCATGGTTGATGCTGTATTATCGGCGGGCACGGTCACAGATAGTAAAGAGCTACGTACTAACAATCTAGGGGGGGACGCAGCCAATGGCCAAGCCAGAATTCGCTAAGCGCCTGTTGGATTTGGTGGTCTTGGCTGACGATTCAGCTGAGCTCCGCCGTCAGAAGTCGGTGCTGTTGTTCGTACCCCTCATGCTGATCGTTATCACGGTTTTTATGGGCGCGGTGTATCTGCTGCTTGACATGCCCGGTTCAGCCGCGGTGCCGTTTACCTATGCCGCAGTGACGGCGGTGCTCTTAAGTAATTACATTCGCACTGGACGGCGTCAATTACACCAATTTAGCCAGCTCATTATGATCATGCTACTCCCCACGTTGCTCATGTGGATGATGGGTGGCTTTGACGGCGGCAGCGCAATGATTTTGTGGTCATTCCTGCCACCTATCGCGGCGGTGCTGTTGTTTAACGTAAAAAACGCCCAACGCTGGTTCTATGGATTCGCGCTACTGCTAGTGATCTCTGCGGTGTTAGATGAACAGCTCGCCCAAATGCCAATCATGATGCCCCATTGGACGAAGTCGTTATTTTATGTCATGAACATAGGCTTTGTGAGCGCTGGGTTGTTTGCCTTAATTGCCGGTGCAGTAACGGAAGAACGCGTCTCTAATGCGACATTGCGCCGAAAGCAGGCGCACTTGCGCCGAGTCCATAAGGACCTGATACAAGCAAAAGAGCAGGCCGAGGTGGGCAGTCGCGCTAAAACCGAATTTTTGGCCAACATGAGCCACGAAATCCGCACGCCCATGAACGCCATCATAGGCTTGTGTGATCTCGTGTTGCGCAGTGAGTTAACCCCTAGGCAGCAAGATCAGCTTACAAAGGTCTATGTCTCGGCCAACAATTTGCTAACTATCATCAACGACCTGCTCGATATCAGTAAGGTCGAAGCGGGCAAGATGAGGCTGACCCATGATACGGTCGATCTTGAGCGCTTGTTTTCTGATCTAGCTGCCAGTATGTCCACTGAGCTTGAAGCCAAGAACCTTGAGCTCTTGTTCAATATTGACCCAGCTGCACCGACTTTTGTCAGTGGCGATGCGCTGCGATTGAATCAAATTCTGCTGAATTTGGTGGGCAATGCTAAAAAATTTACGGAGTCGGGTGACATTGTTTTGTCACTTCGCACAATAGCAGAGCGTAATGGACGATCGCTGCTCCGCTTCAGTGTGAGAGACACCGGTATTGGTCTTACGGAAGAACAAATTGCACGCTTGTTTCAACCCTTCAGTCAAGCCGAGGAGGGCACCACGCGTAAGTACGGCGGTACTGGCCTGGGATTGGCGATATGCCGGCAGTTGGTGGAGCTCATGGAGGGCCGTATTTGGGTCGAAAGTGAATTCGGCAAGGGCAGCGAGTTTATTTTTGAAGTGCCTTTTGTTGTCTTGCCACCCGGAGACGTCAATCACCGCTTGAGCAAAACCGCGTCGCATGACATGGCAGGTACGCGCGTTTTGATTGTGGACGATAATCCCAATGCGCGAGAAATCATAGCGGCGCAACTGACGCACTTTGAGCTTGAGGTAACCGTGTGTACGTCGGCCATGGAAGCCTTGTCTGAGGTGAAACGAGCGGATTCAGAGTTACCGTTTGATGTCATTTTGATGGACTACCGCATGCCCGATATGGACGGTTTATCGGCTTCGTCCGTGATCCGTAACGACCTGTCATTAAACAAGACTCCCAAGATCGTTTTGGTGACCGCGGCTTCACGCCTGTTGGATGAGCAAGCCGATAAACAGGTGAGCATGGTGGATGACGTGCTCACCAAACCCGTCAATCCGTCGGCGCTATTAAATGCCATCATGAATGTCCTTACTGGCACTAAGAGCAAGTACCGCAATAAGAGTTTAGTGGAGCCCAAGATCAGTGAGAGAGACTTGGCACCCATTATGGGTGCTCGAATTTTACTGGTTGAAGATAACGCTATTAACCAAGATGTGGCCAAGGAGCTCCTTCGGCCGGGGCGCTTTTATCTGGATGTGGCCGAGGATGGTGTCAAGGCCGTGGAGATGGTTGCTCAGAATGCTTATGACTTGGTGCTGATGGACATTCATATGCCGCATATGGATGGCTACGAGGCGACGCGTAAGATTCGTGAGAGCGTTTCAGCTGAACAGCTACCGATCTTAGCGATCACAGCGAACGTGTACGACAGTGATATTCAAAAGGCGTTAGAGACCGGTATGAACGCACACATTGGTAAGCCGGTGCAGTCAGAGATACTGTATTCCAAATTGCTGGAGTGGATTCCTGCGGGTGAACGCGAACCCTGTGCCCTCGAGGAAGATAGCGTAGAGGACATGGACGAGATTAATTTACCCACTAATCTTGCGGGCTGCGATATTGGTAAAGCACTTATTAATGTCAAGGGAAATCGCGCGTTTTTGCAGAAACTCCTTTTAGATTTTCTCGATGATCATGGCGATGAGCTCTCGGTGATCAACGCGGCGATTGCCCGCGGTGATTACGCGTGGGCTCAGCGTTCGGTGCATACCCTTAAGTCGGTATTGGGCACCATGGGGGCGTTCGCGTTGCATCGCTTGGCCGCGTCTCTAGAAACGTCATTAAAGGCCCATGCGCTGTCAACGGCAACAGACCTTTTAGATGAATTTAGCTTAGCCTACCAAGTGTTGGTGTCGGCCTTGTCTGATTGGCGTCAAACGCAGTTTGGTAATGTGGTCGGCGAGCCTGAGGGTGAGCGCGACGTGCTCAGGGCAAAAGCGTTGCTTGAGGAATTAGTAGATCTGATTGCTGGCTTTAATCCTCGGGCCGAAGAATGCGCGCAGGCCTTGTTGGGCGTTTTGCCAGGAGATGAGTTGGCGCAAAGGTTATACAAGAGTTGCAAGCAATTTGACTTTATTTCAGCCGAGCAGCATCTCAGTGCCTTGAGAGAGGACTTGTCTGCATGACCGATAGCGTGCGTATGAAACCCAAAATTCTGGTGGTCGATGACGATCGCCTCAATATCAATACCCTTATTGAGCTGTTGGGTGACCAGTATGAGATCGTGGTAGCAATTAACGGTGCTATGGGCATTGCTGCGGCTGAAAAAACCCAGCCTCAACTTATATTGCTCGATATCACCATGCCCGACATGAATGGCTATGAGGTGCTGGAGGTTCTAAAGTCGAGAGAGGCTACCGGTGAAATCCCTGTTATTTTTATCACGGGCCTAGACAGCGCCGAGGATGAAGCTAAAGGTCTCAACTTGGGTGCGGCGGACTACATTTCCAAACCCTTTCAATCGACGGTGGTGACCGCTCGAGTAGGTACGCAGATTCGTTTAAAGCAGCAGGCTGATCAGCTGGCCGCCTGGTCTATGTTGGATAGCTTGACCGGTCTAACTAACGCTCGGGCCTTTGAAGAGCAAGTCGACGCACTAATAAGTGAGGCGCAAACTCAGCAATCGAGTTTGGCGCTGCTGCTCGTGAGGATCGATTTTTTTAGTCGCTTTGATGACTTTTATGGCCAGTCGGCCGGTGATGAGCTGGTGCTGAAAGTCGCTGGCGCAGTAGAGGCGATCGGTGTGGAGCAAGGTTATAAACTGGCTCGACAGGATCAGAGCACATTTGTTCTGGCGGGATTGAGCAGCGGTGAGGATGAGCTACTGGCGCTAGCAGAGGACCTGCGAAGTGCAGTAGCGGCACTGCACGTTGCCCATGTGGCCTCCCCACGTGGCGCCGAGATTACTTTGAGTTGCGGTGGGATGCTTGGCATCCCCAGTCGTATGTCGCGCGCGGAGCAATATTTTCAGTTGGCGGAAAGCAGTCTCAGGCTGGTTGAACGACAGGGGGGGAATGGCGTGCACCTAATGCGCTCTGGGCGTCGCACCTATTGGGATAGATTGGGCTAGCTAATCGTCGGGGGATACCGAGCGGGTTGTGCCTTGATATAAAATTTCATCTTAAAAGTGGAGAGGGGAACTTCGTCGGCCGTCTAAGTATCCGCGGCAAAATGGATAGGCGCATCGAATGTATGAGTGAGATCCACTGCCCGGCAACCCTCAAAGGGGTTTGCTGACACAGCGAGACTCAAAGATACCACTGCAGAAGCACTACAGAAGAATTATAATCCTTGCATTGGGAGGACTGGGGCAATATGAAAAAACTAGTACTGGCGGCCACGCATCTTGGAGCAGCTTTAGCGGGATTTGCCGCGGGAATTTACCTCTTGCCCATACTCATCGCACCCGAAGCGCCCGATATCACCGCTATTGAATCAGCGCAGACCAGCGGCCCCCGTTTTGAGGCGCGCTTCGATAGAGATAGAGAAGACAGTGACCTATTCCACTGGGGTGAAGGTGTTATTAAAATTTTTGACGATGTCATTGTTTTTGAAGGGGAAATGGCTCCCGGACCTGATTATCGGCTGTATTTGACGCCAGAGTATGTGGAGACCGAGGACGCATTTTGGCAAATCAAAGACCAGTCGACACAAGTTGGATTAATCAACACCTTCGACGGGTTTGTTTTGGAAAATCTATCCACTCTGGATAATGCTGAATTCAGCTCTGTTGTCGTTTGGTGCGAGCGCTTTTCACAATTCATAACCTCCGCAAAATTCCGCTAAGTTCGGAAAAGCGTCAGCTCTAAGCCGTCCAATAAACAGAACCAGCGGGGGTTGGAAGCGTTGCTTGAGCCAATCGTAGACTACCCTTAGAAAAGTCATGCAGAGCACTTACCGAAGAATGACTGCTATTCCTTCAAAGACTGGTCAAACCTCGATTTTCACCGCACAATAACGCGCCATTGTAAGGAGATTGCAGATGCTGTCATTGCACCAAGAGATGCTTCTACTTGCCGTAGATGACGACGGCGATATTGAATTTACCGCTGGGACATCGACCTTCCGTCTTGCTTTCGTTGGCGCTTGTCTTATTGAGCTTGCGCTCAAAGATAAGATCGAAGTCGATCCGGAAGAAGTCCGAGTGATATCACGTGATGTCGATAATGACGCCACGCTGAACTTGGTTATGAAGCGCTTGTGTGAGCACAGTACGCCACAGCGTCTTGGGTTTTGGTTGTCGCACTTGCAAGCAGACGTTCAGGAAATTACTCGGTTGACGCTTATGTCTCTATGCGATCAAGGTATTCTGAAGTCAGAGGAAAGTCGGTTTTTGTGGGTGCTGTCCTCAAGAAAATATCCTGTCATAGACGGTACGGAGCAGAAAGAAGCCAAGTTGCGCATCATGGAAACACTCCTTGGCGACTCGATACCCTCTACAGAAGATTCTGTACTCATTGGGCTTGCACGCGCTGGTGGGTTGTTAGAGGCCTTCTTATCTAGGAAGGAGATAGTGCGTCTAGAGGGTCGATTAGAGCAAGTCAGTAATCTCGAGTTAACAGCGGGCTTGGTGGAGCTCGCCATTCAAGAAGAGCAAGAAGCAATTGCGCGAGCCATGTTGGTAAGCTCCTATCCCATTTGAATCTGAGGTTGAGGAAATTATGGAAATTACGAAAAAAGAACAAGGTGGCATCATAGTTATCAGTTTTTGCGGCCGTCTCGGTTTTGACGAAGCCTCAGAAGCTCAAGCCGTCATCGAATCTGCAATCTCCGAGTGCCAGAGCGGTGTAGTCGTTGATTGTGGTTCGCTCGACTATGTCTCGTCAGCTGGACTGCGTGCGTTTCTAGTTGGTGCAAAAGCTGCTGAAACAAAAGGCGTCTCGTTCAGGGCCTGCGCTCTTGATGAAAACGTCGAATCCGTTTTCACCATTAGTGGCTTTGACCGAATCATATCCCTCCATGCAACGCTTGAGGATGCCCTAGGGCAATAGCCAGCTTCCCATGGCGTCCTTGCAACTCACAGGGGTCACATCAGAACTCGTAAAAGCACAGCGGTTTCTTGCGCGATGGTGGGCTGACAATCGCTTGAGTGACGCCGAGCGATTCCCGTTTGATCTTGCATTGGAAGAGCTCTTTGTAAACGTAGCGAGCTATGGGTGTGACGAGGCCGGGACGCCATGTCGTGTTGAGCTTGCCTTAGCACAAAAAGCGAATATGACTGAAAGTAGCGAGGAAACCTCTTTCGGTACTGTATGCCTCGTCATTCGCGATAATGGCCCCGCCTTTAATCCAGTCGCTAGGGAGACTCCAGATTTAGACGGAGCGATACAAATGAGAGAAATTGGTGGACTGGGAATACACCTGACTCGCTCAGTCATGGATACTATCGACTACGAATATAAAGACGGACACAACCAGGTTTCTGTCGCAAAAAAAATAAGCACCTAAAATTCTGAGGACACAATGAGCGATCTCAATCCAGCAACATCGCACTTGCTATACGAGGTGGACGATGACCCACCCTTATCGGTATCGCTGCCACTTGCGGGGCAGACGATCGCCCTAATCCTTGCAGGCATTACGCTCACGCCTATCATTGCACTTACGGCGGCTGGTATTGTCGATGTTTGGGGAAACTGGGTTGTATTTGCTGCATTGGCCATTAGTGGTGTAACAACCATGTTGCAAGCGCGGCCCCTTGGTAACTTTGGGGCCGGCTATGTCCTTTTTATGGGCACCTCGGGTGCTTTCCTCGCCGTTTCAATTTCGGCCTTAGAGGCGGGCGGACTGCCATTGCTGGGCTCTCTTGTTCTGGTTTCTGCGCTGATTCAGTTTCTATTCGCGGCAAAACTTTCTCTCTTTAGAGACGTCATCAATCCAACTGTCGGCGGTACGGTTGTCTGCCTAATTGCCGTTACCGTGATGCCCATTGGGTTTGACATGGTGTCGACCGTACCTGAGGGGTTCAACACCTTTGCTTCCGCACCCGCTGTAGTCGCCACTATTACGCTGGTGGTTATTTTGCTGTTAAGTTTTTATACAGCGGGGAAAAAACGACTTTGGGCACCTCTGATCGGAATCATCATTGGATTTTTGGTGGCTTGGCCACTCAATTTGACGGATTTAACCGCGGTGTCGGAAGCCTCATGGGTCGGCCTGCCCGATCAAGGTTGGCCAGGACTTAATACTGACTTCGACGCGGCTTTTTGGACCCTGCTCCCCTCATTTATCATTGTGACTATTATCGGCGCTCTCGAGACATTCGGAGATGGCATCGCCATTCAGGATATTTCCAGTAAAAAAGTGAAAACCACCGATTATCGTGTCGTTCAAGGTGCGGTAAACGCCGACGGCCTTGGTAATTTCTTAAGCGGCCTCGCCGGAACCCTTCCAAATACTACTTACTCCACGTCGATATCGGTTGTCGATTTAACGGGCGTAGCGTCTCGCAAAGTGGGACTCTACGGCGGCGTCATTCTGCTGGGACTGGCCTTTGTACCCAAGCTCTCAGCCTTATTACAAGCTATTCCAACGCCTGTTGCCGGTGCTTTCATCATTGTATTTCTAGTGCTTTTATTTTCGCACGGTATTCGTCTTGTGATGTCAGAAGGCATGTCTTTTGATAACGGCATCGTTTTTGGTCTGGCATTGTGGTTAGGTATAGGGTTCCAAAATCAGCAGCTGTTTAGCGGTTTGTTGCCCGATTATTTAGCGAGCCTGCTTAACAATGGAATGACGGCCGGCGGCGTTGCCGCGGTGTTTCTCAGCTGGTTGGTCTCGCTCAAGAACAAACGCCAAGCGAGAAATGTGCAGCCATTGGACAAAGCCGGACTTGCCGGCGCACTGGCCTTTGTCACTGAGAAAGCCCGGGAGTCGGACTGGCGAGGTGAAAGTTTAAATCGCCTTGTACTCGCCGTTGAGGAAGCCTTTGTCTACATGATGACGAATACACCCGAGGGCGTCTCTGAGCTTGAACTTCGGATCCGCGCTGCTGCTGAATACGCTGAGGTGGAAATTCGCTGTGGCGAAACAAAGTCCAATATTGAAACCCAACTGCGAAGCATTGATGCCTCCGAGAACCCCGCCGATCTGGGTTTGAAGGTCTTGAAATACATGACAGATGACTTGAAGCATCAGCAATTCAGCAATGGCGAATTCCTGATCTTGCGACTCAACCAAAGAGTCATACGCAGTGCGGGCTGAGTTTACTCAGCGCGGCGACACTCTCATCCTTAGGCAATATTAATAGGCTGCCCTAATAGGCGATAATCCCTAGCATGCGGCAGCGAGCGACCATTCCCAGTCGTCGTCTGGCGTTCAACTTGCCGTCCTATCTGCAATCTCGAGGACCAGACGTGTCGTCAAAGCGCCTTCTTCGAGGGCCACGGCGGAGGTCATACCGCTTATCAATTGAGTCCCAAGATCTTTTGCCTCATAAGCTTCGCGCTCATGGACAAACTCCTGCATTACACCTTCGTAGCCTATGGGCATCGTCAGTACAAACTGTGTAGCCCGCTGCTTTTCGGAGTATTGAATGCTGACCGAAAACTTGTGACCGTCGGCTATTGCGGGTTTTAATAACTGATAAACCTCCTCCAAGATCACAGTCAAATTGAACTGGATGTTCTTGGTGAGAAGGTGTTTCTCACAGAAACGGACAACCTGGCCCTGCATGCCGTATAGATCGATTGCAAGACTATCCAGATTGAGTTCGAGGCTTCTTACGCGCTGCGTAAAGGCACGCGTCTCTTCTAGCTTGGGCGCATCAAAAATTTGGCTTGGAGGGCCTTGTTCATGAATGACACCGTCCTTCATAAAAAAGACTCGATTTGACACTTCGCGTGCAAAATCCATCTCGTGGGTCACGATTAGCATCGTCAAGCCTTGTTTCGCAAGATTCCGAATAACAGCAAGCACCTCGGTCACCATCGTTGGGTCAAGCGCCGAGGTTGGCTCATCCAACAAAACCACGTCAGGGTCCATCGCCAGGCAACGAGCAATGGCAACTCGCTGCTTTTGCCCGCCTGAAAGCTCCTTTGGAAAATGATCCTCACGTTCTGCAAGACCCACTTGGTGAAGCAGTTCGCGCGCACGCTCTTCCGCGTCCGCCTGTGACATACCCGCAAGCTTGATGGGAGCTAGGGTGAGGTTCTCCAATACCGTCAAATGTTCGTATAAATTAAAGCCTTGGAACACCATATTCATGTGTTGGCGTACTTTGGGAAGGTTGACTGTTGGATCCATCAGATCAACGCCATCAACCCAAATTGTCCCAGATGTCGGCGTTTCTAAACAGTTGATGCAGCGTAAAAAGGTGCTCTTACCACAGCCTGAGGGTCCTATAATCGATACGACCTCACCCTTGGTAATCTCCGCATCGACTCCCCTTAAAACAGACAGTGAGCCAAAGTCCTTGGTCAACCCCATGACACTAATCATGACTTTTTACCCCTTCGGAGTTCAGGGTCCGTGCGCTTTTCGATGTATTCGAGAGCTCTGGTAAGTACCCAGGCCAAAATGAAATAAAGAATGGCTACCATGATAAGCGGGAAAAACGCATCAAATGTACGGCTACGAATGATATCGGAGGCCTTTGTGAGGTCTTGAACCGCCACATATCCGACGATCGACGTCATCTTCACCAGTGAAATAAATTCGCCTTTGTAAACCGGCATTATTCTCTGCACCGTTTGCGGCATAATGATGTAAATGAAGGTTTGTACTCTGCTGAACCCCATTGCGATACCAGCCTCGGTCTGCCCATCATCAATACTCTTCACTCCAGCACGGAAAATTTCGGCGATGTATGCAGCAAAGTGGAGCCCGAAGGCAAACACGGCGACCAATACAGGATCAATATCTATTGACGCAAACAGGACGTAGAAAATCAGCATCAAAAGTACCAGCACAGGCGTGCCCCGCATTACCTCGATGTAAATCCTCGCAGGCATTTGCAAAAAACCGTTTTGTGACACGCGCATCATGCAAATTAATCCGCCTAACAGCGTGCCGAAGAACGCCGAGAGTAGAGAAATAATGATGGTGACGATGAGCCCGTCCCACAACAGTAAATAGCGGTCTTCACGAATAATGTTGTCATAAAAACTTTGCTTACTAGATTCCCAGAATCCAGTCGTCGGCTCATTGGCAACGCTACTGGCAGCGCCGGCTAGATTCTTTTTCAGGACAAACGCATAACTATCAACCGTATGGTAGGAATCAGAGAAGTTCACCCGCTCGCGCCGCTCAGGTGTTACAAACATGGAAGACACAATACTGTCGACTTTACCCCCAACTAGCGCAGGGATTAGCGCCGCCCAGTCAACGGTGACAAACCGGATGTTCTGTCCAGTGTACTGCCCGAAGCGAAGTGCTAGCTCCACATCGAAACCGGCGATCTCACCCTCGATCTGCGCGACTTGAGGGAGGCCTATAATCGCGTTGCCGATAGTAAATGTAGGCGCATTGGGGTCGAACTCGAAGTCCGGCATCTCGAAACTTCCATCGATGAACCAGCGCTGTTCCATGTCGGCGAGAGTGCCATCAGCACGTAGCGAAGCTAAAAACTCATTAAACAAGTCCCGGTGCCGCTGATTTTCTTTGTTGAATGCGGCTGCCACCTGAGAGGTGAATATGGGATCGCCCAAAATAGCGAGCTGCGGATTTGTCTTTAGCGCCTGGTGCAGTAAATCAACATCCGAGAACCCCGCCGTTGCCTTGCCCTTCTCTACCGCTGCTAGCATGTCAGCGATGGTGTTGTAAAATTGCAGGTCCGCATCTGGATAGACTTCTTGCGCGAACACATCAAAGGCCGAGCCCTGCAAAATCGCAATGGATTCGTTAGCGAGCTGATCTGTTTCACTCAGTTGCTTGCCTGACGTGGAATTTATTGCTGTTCCGTTGCGAACAAGCAACACGAGGCGGTTTGTGTAGTAGGTGTCGGTAAAGTCGATACGCTTCGCGCGTTCGTCGGTATAGCTCATGCCAGTGACAATAATGTCGACCTTCCCTGATTCGAGTGCGGGGATCAGGGCGTCCCAGCGCGAGTTTACAAACTCGATTGGCCGGTTGAGTCGCTCTGCAAATAGACGGGCGAGCTCGCCATCATGTCCCGTAACGCGCCCCTCTGCGTCGACAAAAGACATCGGCTCGCGCGTCGCACTAACACCCACTTTCAGAACATCACCCTCGGCGGGCACTCGATAGTCGTGGTGCTCATAAGGTCCGGGTTCTTTTTTAAACCAGCGTCGGCTCATGTCTGCCAGCGTTCCATCCGCGCGGATGTCGTCGATGATGGCGTTTAGTTGATTTAAGAGCTTTGTGTTTCCCTTTGCCACAGCGGCGCAGGTCGGCTCTTCACGCAATGTGGTCTCGATGACTTTTAAATCCCGATTCTTTTGGACAATCAGATTGGCATTTGCCGTGACGGTAACTGTCGCGTCGATATGATTCGCCTTCAACGCGCCGATGATGTCTGCATAATCAGCGAATTCACTGATCGTGGCGTTGGGGAATCGCTCATACGCCAGTTGCGCCGTAGTTGACCCCGAAGTAACACCAATACGTGCTGTTGCGACGTCGTCAACGCTGTTTATTTGACGGTCTTCGACGTTATCGCAAGCGGTTAATAAGGCAGCAAAGGCAAGAGATATCCAGAGCGCGCACTTACTTGGTTGTGCGCACGTTAGGCTCAGCATCATTTTTCGGGCTCCCTTAGGTCTCACCGAACATGGCATCGGGTGGAACTCTTTATTGCTACCATTGCTGCGGCAACCGCGTCATTGCGCTGCGTTTGGTGTTTTTTTGAGAGCCAAAACTTCATTTATTAATTCCAGCTCGTAAATATAGTAGCAGAGCGAGAAATTGTATGGCCAGCCAGATTTCGGCGATTAACTATGCCCGGCTGACGTGCCCCCTAAAGCGGCTTTCATATTAACCAAAACAAGGAATATAAAGTATAGGAAGAATAAAGGACCTGTCGAGAGTAGATTTCCTCACTGTTGCTGTCAACTGAACTAGAGAAATTGGCGACATACCCGCCTGCAAGCCTGAAAAATGGCTCGCTGAG
>Ga0209308_10003388_pt1 | contig 13096 bp, 9 predicted proteins | sample COGITO_mtgs_1204_3_FD_184806 | JGI IMG/M metagenome (GOLD analysis project Ga0209308, IMG submission 184806) | Pelagic marine microbial communities from North Sea - COGITO_mtgs_120405 (SPAdes) (version 2) | ecosystem: Environmental > Aquatic > Marine > Epipelagic ...
CTTCATTAAAAATTTCATCAGCAAAATAGTTATTGTCATTATTTAAAAATTTAAAACTAGTTGCTACAGATCCCTCTTCAGGCGAAAACTGAGAATATAGTTTCCATCCATCAATTATTTCTGCATTAAAAGAAATTTGATATTCTAGGCTGTTTAGCTTTGTTAAGTCGTATGACCAGGAAACAGGTTCGGATTCCTGAGCACTAAGTGGCAGAAGAGTAATAATTCCAAACAGTAAATTTTTAATCATTTTTAGTGATTATTAAGTGTTTTTTATTTTTTGTCAATTTAAATTTTTCCGATTCAATATACTTACCTGAATCTGAGTTAAATAACTTAATTACTTCTTTAAAATCAAAACCATAATGTAAAAATAAATTATGTATATAAAATTCTAACGGGTGCAATTTTTTTATTTCACTTATTTCAATTTTTGTAGATTTATTTTCAGTCTTGAAATATTTATCTTTAACATTGCCAATAATTGAGTCTACAAATATCTTTGTAGAATTTAGATTATTCATAGTGGTCTTGAACTTTAACATAACATTATCATCAAAATTTTTAAATTCAGAAATGATCGTATTTCGTATTTTATTTCTAAAATAATCATTACTTAAATTTGATGAGTCCTCCCTAAAATCAATACTATTAAGAGTTGCATATTCAACAATATCGTCTTTTAAAATATTAAGAAGAGGTCTATATAAACTTTCTGTTTTCTCTGTAATACCAACAAGCCCATTTAAACCTGTTCCTCTCATTGAGTTTATTAAATAAGTCTCAATTTGATCATCTAAATTATGTGCAGTAATAACAAAATCAAATTCATATATACGTTTTAAATCATAAAACCATTCATACCTCAAGTTTCTTGCTCCCTCTTGTATACCAAGTTTAAACTTTTCACAATAGTCAGTTGTACTGAATTTTGAACTAAAATATTTAATGTTATTTTTTTGTGACCAATTAGAAACAAATATTTCATCATCATCACTTTCTTCAGAACGTAAATTAAAGTTACAATGAGCTACATTAAATTTTAGATTATTTTTTAAAAATAAGTTTGCTAGAACCATACTATCAACTCCACCACTTAGAGCAACTAGGAAATTCGAACTCTTAAGAGTTTTAATTTTCTCTTCAAAAATTTTATCTAATTTATGTTCCAACATTATGTAATTTTCGATAATCCAAGACGTTTCTCTACATAGTCAATTATCAAAGATGCAATATTAATATCATTTATTGATTCAATCCCTTGAAGACCTGGGGAACTGTTAACCTCAAGAACTTTCGGACCTTCATTAGAACGTAAAATATCTACACCTGCTATATTTAACCCCATGGCTTTGACAGCTTGCTTTGCTATCCTCCTCTCTTCTTGAGTTATCTTGACTGTAATAGCTTTTCCACCAGCATGAAGATTTGAACGAAAATCATCATCAGAGGAAGACCTCATCATACTAGCAATTACCTTTCCTCCTATCACAAATAATCTTAAATCTGAGCCATTTGCATCTTTTATAAAATCTTGAATTATAAATGGGGCATTAAGTTTTTGAAAAGCACTTATCACACTTGATGCTGCTTTTTTTGTTTCAGCTAAAATTACTCCTTTACCTTGAGAACTCTCAAGCAATTTAACAACCAGTGGAGCACCAGTAGATAAATCAATAATATTTTTGGTGTCATGAGGTGAATTTGCAAAAGCTGTATCAGGCATAGGAATTCTATTAATGGCTAGGGCTTGATGTGCAGCTAACTTATCTCTTGAGGTACCAATTGATATTGATGAATTTAAACAAAATGTACCCATAGCTTCAAATTGCCTTACAACAGCCATACCATATTTAGTTATTGAAGGACCAATTCTTGGAATAATTACGTCATAATGAGGTAAAACTTTACCATCATAATGAACCTCAGGATTATCAGATTCAATATTTAAATAACATCTTTTAGTATTTAAAATTTCACAAAAATGACCATTTTCTTCAGCTGCATTTATAATCTTTAGATTAGAGTAATTATTAGGCTCTAAACTTAATATACCAATCCTTAAAGCTCTCCTGTAACTACTGTTTTTTAATTTCTTGTAAAGATCATAGGTTAAAACCGTTTGCAAAAAACTTTTATCAACTGAAATCTGAAAACCATCAAGAGCACTTCTACCTATTATCATCTTATATTTCATGTTTTCACGGTTGGTTAATGTAATAGGTATTTTTTTCTTAACATCACCAATTATTAAATCTGTTTCAATTACATACCTTAATTCAGCTATACCGTTTGAAGAAGTAATATTTCTTTGATCAATAATTTTTGCTGAGCAAAATATTGAAAATCTTTCATCTGTATCTATTGGATTAATTCCAAACCTGACCATTTGATTATTTTTACCAAATGTTTGAATATTAAAAGCATGAAGTGCTGATGTATCAGCACCTGTATCAGTCTTGGCAATAAGAGCAGGAAGATTTAGTTTTGGCAAACTAACCCATTCTTCCCAACCTACATAATTTTTTGTTTTCATCCATATTTAATTCTGCAAATTTAAATAAATGTATGTTTAATTTATACAAATTTTAATAATTCACTTTTAATTATTATGATGATATAAGTCTTATAATGAAGGATTAATTTGTTCATTTTTTTAGTTATGCGATAACCCGGCTAAAATAAATAAGGTTTAATTAAATAAGTATCATAATATATTTATGATTAAAAAAAAAATTCTGAACTTGTAAGATATTTTATAATTTGAAAAACTCTTCTAATGTAAGTTTACCTATTGGAATAGCCCTGCTTCCTATTTTCTTTCTTGTCTTACTTTTAAGTATTAACGTTTTAATTTATGGTGATGATTCTTTAAACGGAACCAATCAGTTTATTCTAATTTTATCTGGACTATTTGGTGCATCTATAGGTTTTATTTACAAAGTATCATACAAAGAAATACTTAAAAACATATCTAATAGTGTAAAATCAGTAACTGGAGCATTATTAATATTATTATTTGTTGGAGCGCTAGCAGGTACTTGGATGATCAGTGGGATTATACCTGCAATGGTTTATTATGGTCTTAAAATATTAGACCCTAATATCTTTCTTCCAGCTTGTGTTATAATATGCTCTATTATATCAGTTGCTACAGGAAGCAGTTGGACTACATCTGCAACAGTTGGTATTGCATTAGTAGGAATTGGTAAAGCTCTAGGCATTCCCCCAGGAATGGTTGGAGGGGCAGTAATTGCAGGTGCTTACTTTGGAGACAAACTTTCTCCACTTAGTGATACAACTAATCTTGCTGCGGCTGTTACTAAAGTTGATTTATTTAAACACATTAAATATTTAACTTATACTACCATCCCCAGTATATCGATAACTCTAATTGTTTTTATCATTATTGGATTTTTACAAGTATCAGATGGCTCAACTGATAATACTTATTTACTTACCACTATTACTGAAAAGTTTAATATTACGTTAATCCTATTTATTGTTCCAATATTAGTTTTAATTATGATTATAAAAAAAACACCTCCCTTAATTGCGTTAGTAATTGGAACATTAGCAGGTGCTGTATTTGCTGTCATATTTCAACCACAAATTATATCAGAACTTTCTTCTGGAAGTTATTCTAAACTTACTAATACTTATGTTGTAATTATGGATACAATTACTGGACCTGTAAACATTGAAACAAATAATGTGATATTAAATGATTTATTTTCAACAGGAGGAATGCTAGGTATGATGAATACAATATTTTTAGTAATTGGGACAATGGTATTTGGAGGGGTGATGGAGGCTATTGGAGCACTTAAAACCATTAGCAAGACACTATTACAATGGGCTGATACAACATTTAAATTATTTGCAAGTACAGTAGCATCTTGTTTAGCATTAAATGTTAGTGCATCAGATCAATATCTTTCAATTGTAGTTTCAGGAAAAATGTTTGAAAAAGCTTTTAAAGACAAAAATCTTGCACCTGAAAATTTAAGTAGAACTCTTGAAGATTCTGCAACGGTTACATCTGCTTTAATTCCATGGAACTCATGTGGTGCATACCACTCTTCTGTTCTAGGAGTTGGAGTTGGAGAATATTTTATTTATGCAATTTTTAATTGGATTAGTCCATTCATGACATTAATCTATGCTGCACTTAGAATTAAAATCAGGACTTTAGGAAATAAAAATTAATTATCTAAACTCATCTTTGTATTTTTGTATAATACTGTTTATTTATGAGAAGCAAGAAAAAAGCCGATGTAAACAAATTTAAAGTTATACTTGGCTATATTTTTCTGTTTCTCTCTGTAACACTTTTCACTTCATTTATATCATATATGTATAATTGGAAGGTTGATCAAAGTAGTATTGGAAGTCTTTTTGACAGAAATATTGAAGTTGAAAACATATTAGGAAAAATAGGCGCATCAATAAGTCACTTTTTTATTTACAATCTATTTGGAATTTCTAGTTTTATATTCCCTGTAATTCTTTTTATTTCATCCTATTATTTACTTTTTAATAAAAAAATACTTGAGTTATTCAAAAGGATTAATTGGCTGCTAATACTAACTATCTGGACAATTCTATTAACTGGATATCTTAGTAATTATTTTCCAATTCAAACTGGTATTGTTGGGTTTGAAATAAATTCATTTCTTAAGACTTACATTGGAATGACAGGAATATTACTAATTATAAGTTTCATTTTCATTTTATCAATTGCAGTCTTATGGAATATCACTCCCAATTCAATAGTTACATTATTAGGTAATTTTTCTCTTACAAAAAAATCAGAAGAGAATCTTCAAGAAGATAAGCTTAATGATGAAATATTTGAGGACATTAAAGTTGAAGACTCAGATCTAGAAGTTAATCTAGAGTCAAAGGTTAATGATGAAAATGAGATACAATCAGAGCCTACTGAAGAAAATGATGATAGCATATCAATGGAGGTTGAAGAAATAAATTTTGAGGAAAAGAGCACTAAAAATATTAGCTTTAATAAAGCTGATCTTAAGAAGTTCGATCCTACTCTAGATTTAAGTAATTTTAAAAATCCAAGTATTGATCTTTTGAAAGATTATGGAGATGGTACAATCAAAATCGATCAAGATGAACTTGAAACCAATAAAAATAAAATAGTTGATACTCTAAAGAATTATAACATTGGCATAAAGCAAATTAAAGCTACCATAGGACCAACTGTTACACTATATGAAATAATTCCTGATGCAGGAGTTAGAATTTCAAAAATTAAAAATCTTGAAGATGACATTGCTTTATCTCTTTCAGCACTTGGCATTAGAATAATTGCCCCAATTCCTGGGAAGGGAACTATTGGTATTGAAGTTCCTAATAAAAAGAAATCTATTGTTTCAATGAAATCTCTTATTTCTTCAAAAAAATATATTGAATCTGAAATGGAGCTTCCAATTGCAATCGGAAAAACAATTAGCAATGAAACATTTATTGTTGATTTAACTAATATGCCACATCTTTTAATGGCAGGGGCAACAGGTCAGGGTAAGTCAGTAGGAATTAATGCTATTCTTACATCAATTCTTTATAAAAAACATCCAGCTCAAGTAAAGTTTGTTTTAGTCGATCCAAAAAAAATTGAATTATCAATTTATAACAAGATTGAAAGACACTATCTAGCAAAACTTCCTGAATCAGAAGATGCTATTATTATAGATAATGATAAAGTAATTAACACACTTAATTCATTATGTATGGAAATGGATAAAAGATATGAATTACTTAAGGATGCCATGACTAGAAATATTAAAGAATATAATACGAAGTTTATATCTAGAAAATTAAATCCAGAAAATGGACATACATTTCTACCTTATATAGTCCTTGTAATAGATGAGTTTGCAGATTTAATAATGACAGCTGGAAAAGAAGTAGAGACTCCTTTAGCAAGATTAGCGCAACTTTCAAGAGCTGTTGGTATTCATTTAATAATTGCTACGCAGAGACCCTCAGTAAATGTAATAACAGGTTTAATTAAAGCAAATTTTCCTGCCAGAATCGCTTTTAGAGTTACCTCTAAAATTGATTCAAGAACAATTTTAGATACAGGCGGAGCTGAACAATTGATTGGAAGAGGAGATTTATTATACTCTCAATCAAATGATCTAACAAGAATACAATGTGGTTTTATTGACACCCCAGAAGTTGAAAAATTATCAGAGTTTATTGGATCTCAAATGGGATATCCAACTGCATATGAACTTCCTGAATTTTCTAAAGATGAAAGTGGATCGTCTTCAGACATATCAATAGAAGATAGAGATTCAATGTTTAATGAAGCAGCAAGAGTAATAGTTTCAAACCAACAAGGTTCAGCATCTTTACTTCAAAGAAAACTTAAACTAGGATATAATAGAGCAGGAAGATTAATTGATCAGATGGAAGATGCTGGTATAGTGGGCCCATTTGAAGGAAGTAAACCAAGACAAGTTTTAATATCAGATTTAAATTCATTAGAAACTCTGTTAAGTGGTGGACAAAAATAAAATACTTATAAAATTTATTGTAATTCTTTTAGGTTTTTCAAATCTATCAGCTCAAGAGTCTGCAGTTGATCTCCTTAAAAGAGTCAATAAAAATGTATTATCATTAGATAATGTTTACTATAAATTTGAGATTTCTTCAAAATTTGAAAATAATATTTTACCAATCAGAGGAGAATTTTATATTAAGCAGGAAAGCTATTTAATAGACACAAATGAAATTGATCAGATTTATGATGGTGAAAAATTTTACACAATTATTCATGAAAATAAAGAGGTAATAATAAGTACTGAGAACACTTCATTTTTTAATTTCTCACCAAACCAGATATTTAAATTTTTTTTGAAAGGATTTGATTTAAAAAAACAAAATATATCTAATGACATATATTTTATTGCTGCGGAGAGTATTGAAGAAGAAGAAGAAGAAATAATTTATAATCTATTTATAAATTCTAATCTTTCAATTGAAAAAATTGAAATGATTGAAAAAGAAACAGGTGAAGAAATTAATAAGTTTTTAACATTAACTTATGATTATAATTTAAATGTTCCCTTGTCTTTATTTAAATTTGACATAAATGATTATGAAGATTATTTAATAATTACAGAAAATTGAAAATATTAGACAAATACATATTAAAATCATATTTAACAAGATTCATTGGTGTTTTCGTCATATGTTTTTTAATATTTATCATACAAACATTCTGGCTTTATATTGATGAACTTGCAGGTAAAGGTTTAGATATATTTACAATTGGTAAATTTTTCATGTATTTTTCTCCAAAACTAGTTCCTCTAGTTTTACCTCTATCAATACTTCTTGCATCCTTAACTACTTATGGAACACTATCTGAAAACTATGAATTCATTGCAATGAAATCAAATGGAATATCAATAGTAAGAAGTATGATAGCTTTATTAGTATTTCATATTTTTCTTGGAATTGGATCATTCTATTTTTCAGATAATGTAGTAACATATGGAGAATTAAAATCCTATAATTTGAGAAAAAATTTAGCTAAGCTAAAGCCTACTTTAAGTATTCGTGAAGGGATATTCAATGATATTGGTAATATGAATATTAAAGTTGCTAGAAAGTATGGGGATAATGATCAATATCTTGAAGATATTATTCTTCATAGCATATCAGATGATAATATAAATAGGATTGTAATTAAAGCAGAAAAAGGAGAAGTAAGAAATGAAAATGACTCATATCTACAATTAATTTTGAGAAATGGAAATAGATATGAAGAATTAGTTGCATCTACTCAAGCTGAAAAACAAAAATACCCTCATTCTAGAGCTTCATTTGATGAGTATATTTTGAACATTGATGTATCGGAATTTAATAATATTGATCTGGATGAAGAGAATTATAGATCAACATATAAAATGCAAAGAGTGAATCAACTAAAATATAACTCAGACACTCTAGAAATTAAATTTAATAATGACAAATCTTCATTTGGAGAAGTTTTCATGAATGGTCACACTTTAAGAAAACTTCCAAATATTAATTCTAATCAAATTGCGTTAAATAATTTTAATTTAAGTGGTTCTTTTCTGAATCTAATTAATGATCCTGAGATATATGAAATAAATGGTGTCTTAAGTAAGGCAGAGCAAGAAGTAGATGTTTACCTAAGGCAATTAAATAATAAAAAGAAGGTGTATTTCTTACAGCAAAAACTTATAAACCTTCATCAGCTTACTATAAATGAAAGATATAGCTTAGTCTTTGCATGTATATTTTTATTTCTTATTGGAGCATCATTAGGAGCTATAATAAGAAAAGGAGGGTTAGGTCTTCCTCTAGTTTTATCAATTGTAATATTTTTAACCTATCATTATATAGGAGTTTTTGGAAAAAATGCTGCAGAGGATAGTACAATAAGTCCTTTTATAGGAAGTTGGATATCTACATTTGTTATAGCACCTTTTGCTATTTATCTCACTAAAATTGTATCAGCGGACAGAGGATTTAGTTTCACTCTGTATGATAAGGCAATTCAATTAATTAATAAACTTAAGTTCAAAAAATGAGTAAGATTAAGTTAGATAAAATAGAAGATGCAATTTCTGCAATAAAAAAAGGTGAAATTATTATTGTAGTTGATGATGAAAACAGAGAAAATGAAGGAGATTTTGTTACTGCTGCAGAAACCATTGATTCCTCAAAGATAAATTTTATGGCAAAAAATGGGAGAGGATTAATATGTGTTCCAATGTCAGAGAAATTATGTTCCAAACTAAGTCTTGAAAAGATGGTGCCTAACAATACTGACCCTCTTGAAACAGCATTCACGGTTTCTGTTGATTTTAAAGGAAATGGTGTAACTTCTGGAATATCTGCCTCAGATAGATCCAAAACAGTAAAAGCATTAGTTGATGAAAACACAAAACCTCAGGATCTTCAAAGACCTGGACATATTTTTCCTTTAATTGCAAAAAATGGAGGTGTACTAAGACGAACAGGACATACAGAAGCAGCTATAGATTTTGCACGACTTGCAGGTTTTAAATCCGCAGGAGTTATAGTTGAAATAATGAACGATGATGGATCTATGTCTAGATTGCCTGAATTAGCAGAAGTTGCTAAAAAATTTAATTTAAGATTAGTTTCAATAGAAGATCTTGTCGCATATAGAATGAAAAACGATAGCTTAATTAGCAAAAGCTTTGACAAAGATGTCGAGACTAATTTTGGAACTTATAGATTAAGAGCCTATAAACAAACTAATAATGATCAAGTTCATATAGCATTAACTCTTGGCAAATGGAATAAAGATGATATTATTTTAACAAGAATAAATTCATCAGTAGCTGACAATGATGTTACTAAGATATTGTCAGGGACTAATGAAAAAAAATATGATAAAATTTTTGATCAGATTAATAAAGAAGGGAAAGGTGCTGTAATATTTATTAATCAAAATCAATCATCTGAAAATATATTAAACAAACTTAACTCTATGATTCAAGATTCTGAAAAACCTAAAATTGATTTTAGAGATTTTGGAATTGGTGCTCAAATTTTACACGATTTGGATATTTCTAAAGTTAAACTAATGAGTAATTCGGAACAAAAACATCGTGTAGGACTTTCTGGTTATGGATTAAGCATAGTAGATTATACTAGCTATTAAATGTATCTAACCAGAGTTTTACAGCCATATAAGAAACCATTATTAGAAGTGTAACTCTTATTACTTTATCACCTTTTTTGACTGACCATCTGCTAGATAGCCATGCTCCTATTATAGAACCAAGAACCATCCAAAGACCTACAATCCATAATATTTTACCATCTAAAGCAAAAATTGCCACAGCAGCAATAGAATAAACAAATACAGAGAAAGCTTTAATTGAATTAGTTCTTAAAAGATTAATTCTATTTAATTGAGTAAGAAGGAGCATAATAACAATACCTACTCCAGCCTGAAGAAACCCTCCATATATACCAATAAAAAAGAAACCTACTAAACCTCCTATTAAAAATTTACCTGAAAGTCTTTCAGGAAGATCTAAAGAAGCAATTGACTTTGATCTAAATACAATTATAATACCTACGGTAATCATTATAATAGCTAGAAATCTTTTAAAGGTGTCTCCATCAATATCAATAGCAATTTTAGCTCCAATTATTGCTCCAAATGTAGCTACTATTCCAAAATATAGTCCATAGGGATGAGTTACAATCTTTTTACTTCTGTAACCATAACTTGCAACTAGAGCAGCTGAAATAACCATAAGCCTATTAGTACCATTTGCAGTGGCTTCATCTAGTCCCATAAAAAGAATTAGTACAGGTAAAGTTACTAATGAACCTCCACCTGCTAAAGTATTTACAACACCAGCAAATAGTCCAATTCCAACAAGTAATAAGATTGTATTAATGTCTAACAGCACGATATTAAAAGTAAGACAATTATTTTTTGATTCCACCTTGGGTTAAAATATTTTTTTATACCTAAAATCGTGTATATTTGCATCTGCATTTGGAGAAATGGCAGAGTGGTCGAATGCGGCAGTCTTGAAAACTGTTGAGGGTCATACCTCCGGGGGTTCGAATCCCTCTTTCTCCGCTTAATACTTTTAAACCCCTTCTTTTAGAAGGGGTTTTTTATAATTATTTAAAGAAAAATATTATTACTTACTCCCTAATTTTCCAGCCACAAAACCTCCGCTCCAAGCAGCCTGAAAATTATAGCCTCCTGTAATGGCATCAACATCTATAACCTCACCTGCAAAATATAAATTATTTACTTTTTTACTTCCCATGGTCTTAAAGTTTATATCATTCAAATCAATTCCTCCACAGGTAACAAACTCTTCTTTAAAGGTTGTCTTGCCGGAAACTTTGTAATTGTCTTGGGTTAAAATGGTTATTAATTTTCTAAATTTCTTTTTTCCAATCTCATTCCACTTCTTTTCAACGGGTATCTCTACTTTTGATAATAAAAAAATCCAAAGACGGTTAGGGATCAAAAATACTTTGTGATTACCTATTCTCTTATGAGGATTCAATTGACTAAAATGTTGGAGTTGGTCAAATAGTAAATCCGTGTTTGTTTCATTAATCCAGTTAACTTCAATTTCAAATTGATATTCATGTTCACTTAAAAATCTTGCCCCAAATGCAGATGCTTTTAAAATTGCAGGTCCACTCATACCCCAGTGAGTTACCAACAAAGGTCCTTGAGTTTGAATTTTGCTATTTTTAATCTTTACACGCGCCTTTTCAACAACCAATCCCATAAGTTCTATAATAGATTCATTTGGCATATTAAAAGTAAATAATGAGGGGATTGGATGAATAATATTGTGTCCTAAGTTATGTAACCATTCAAACCCTTTAAGTTTAGGACTTCCTCCTGTTGCAATAATAACTGCATCAAAATTTTGATTGGGTTGATCTTTAAATTTAAGCTTCCATCCTATTTTTTCTTGTTCTATGTTTTCAATGGTCTGACCTAATTCTAATTTAACATTTAAACGATTAATTTCATTTATCAAACAGTCTGTTATGCTTTGTGAATTATTAGATACTGGAAATACCCTACCATCTTTTTCTGTTTTTAATGGAACTCCCCTACTTTCAAACCAATCAATTGTATCATTAGTACTAAATTGATAAAAAAGTGATTTTAATTTCTTGCCACCTCGAGGGTATGCATTACAAAGATCTGATATATCTGAACAGTTATGAGTAACATTACAACGACCTCCACCAGAAACTTTAACCTTAGATAGAACTTTAGATGTTTTTTCAAAAAGGATTACTTGATGGGTAGGATGATTTTCTTTTACTGAAATTGCTGCAAAAAACCCAGCTGCTCCTCCTCCAATTACAGCAACCTTTTTTATTTCCACGTTCTAAATTATTTATTTTTTTTTTAATCGTTTTAAAATTCTAAATTTATAAATCTAATATGTATACTAATTATAAAAAAATTGGCTTAATTTCAGGGCCATTAGCATTCATTTTAATTTTATTTTTCTTTAATCCTGAAGGACTAAACCCAAGAGCTAATGCTATTCTTGCATCAACTGCTTGGATTGCAATATGGTGGATTACAGAAGCAATCCCAATAGCTGTAACAGCTTTGTTGCCTATTATTTTATTCCCCTTAACTAGTGGATTAGGACTTTCCGAAACAACTGCTTCTTTTGGACATAAGTATGTTTTTTTATATATAGGTGGTTTCATAATTGCTATAGCTATCCAAAAATGGAATCTTCATAAACGTATAGCATTAAATATTATCAATTTAATTGGAACTAACGTGGTAAATATTATTCTTGGTTTTATGATGGCTACTGCATTTATGTCAATGTGGATATCAAATACTGCAACTGCTGTTATGATGTTACCTATAGCAATTGCAATAGTAACTCAATTAAAAGATGATCCTAATACAATTGAGAAAGAAAATTTAATTTTCGGAAAGGCTTTGATGCTAGGTATTGCTTATAGTGCTTCTATTGGAGGGTTAAGTACTCTTATTGGAACACCCCCTAATTTAGTCTTAGCAGGTGTAGTAGAGGAAACCTTTGGATATGAAATCACATTCGCACAATGGTTTAAATTTGGTTTTCCTATTTCTATTGTGTTGCTATTTCTATGTTGGAAATATCTAACCAGTTTTGCTTTCCAGTTTAAACAAAAAACTTTTCCTGGTGGAAGAGATGAGATTAGCAAACAACTAAAAGCATTAGGTAAAATTAGCTATGAAGAAAAAATAGTAGCGCTAGTATTTGGCTTAACTGCATTTGCATGGGTTAGTCGATCTTTTTTATTAAAATCAATTATCCCATCCATTGATGATACTATTATTGCAATGATAGGAGCAATTATCATTTTCTTAATACCTACTAAAAACAAAGAAAGACGACTTATAAATTGGGAAGAAGCTGTAAAATTACCTTGGGGAATTTTATTGTTATTTGGAGGGGGGATGGCTTTAGCTGCAGGATTTAAAGATAGTGGCTTAGCTTTATGGATAGGTTCTCAAATGACCTTATTGGATGGTGTCTCACTATTT
>Ga0209308_10003400_pt1 | contig 13067 bp, 13 predicted proteins | sample COGITO_mtgs_1204_3_FD_184806 | JGI IMG/M metagenome (GOLD analysis project Ga0209308, IMG submission 184806) | Pelagic marine microbial communities from North Sea - COGITO_mtgs_120405 (SPAdes) (version 2) | ecosystem: Environmental > Aquatic > Marine > Epipelagic ...
AAAAGAGCCTTTCATGTGCACAAGGAAGTTGATTTCAAAGAAGAGAAAAATAAGATTCGGAAATGATTAAAATTCTCGCTTGGCTTAATAAGATTAAACTATCGAGAATATTTGAATATTAAGAGTGCCTGGAAAATGGATGCTCAGGATCATCCGCTTTTTCCTGAACCAATGACAAAGCATCTGCAGTTCTTTTCTTGAGGTACTTAGTGAGGGCAAAGGATGCCCAAATTGAACCAATTAAAATGACCGACATTATAGCAATCACGATGTACATAGGCCAGAAAACTCCTTTTTTGAGAACCGAATCGCTTGGGTTTTCAGGATCATAATAAACATCAATACTTTTTCCTGTGGGATAGGATTTTAATTCCTCCTGAGCATCCGACCTCTCATTGTGACTCATAGTTCCAAACCCAACGGTATTTCCCTCATAATTATTTCCTTCCACGGTGTAGGAGTATGTAACCCTGACACTGTATGATGTACTTGTTCTGGTAAAACCTCGAGCATCCTTGCTCTTGCTTTCGCTCTTTTCAATATTTGACTTAAGAACGGTGGCCGTTCCCTTATCCCAGTCCTCGCTCTGCATACCCTTATTTATGGCCCATAAGCCAAAACCGAGAAAAATAATACTCCCAAAGCCAAAGCTAAGCGGAAATAGACGACCCACAACAAAAATAAATGCTTTGGAACAGCCAGGTGAAATAGGTGGACGAGAATTGGGCGGTGCTTGATTCATGATTTTTTAATTCTTTGTGTAAAATTTACAGATATTGGAAATGGGCTTGCCGTTGAGTGTTAACCTTACCGAAACAATCCCTGTCGATGGTTTCTTGATCTCCATAACTGCCTGACAAATAGCATGTTCATTGGGAGATAAATCCATAAAATCAGGATCCAAAGAAAAACTCCTCTCCATTCTCTAGCTCAAGAATGAAACCATTCGCATTGGGTGGGGATGCGATCCAGTCTAGTTCAAGCATGGTTGTATTGGACTCAGGCAAATCAAAGGCAAAGGAAGCATTGACCAAGGAGGGTGTCTCAAGTGATTTGCCTGTGGATTGCTTCAACTCCTGGATCAGCAGGTCACGAACTCTGCGGGATTCCTCATCACCACCTCCCCTGTTTAGCCGCTCAAGCGAATGCTCGATCAATTCATTTTTAAATTCACATCCAACCTGAAGACCCATAACCAAAAAGAAAAGTATCAGACGTAAAATATATTTTTTCATCAATAATCAGTGAACCGTCTTCTTTTGGAAGCATCCCCGTCAATTGGGCTACGCTTTTCGAAAAAGATACTGATAAACCCAATAATGAAGACACATACACCCAAGAAAACCACTGCGACACCAAATAACGCAGATCCTATGGAATCACTTATACCTTCTGCCATCTCTCCGGCACTGGGACTCTCAACATTCTGATAGAAAGTGATGAGACTGAGAACGGCATCAGTTCCGAAAACGATCAGGCTTAGGGAAATAATCACTGCTCCCGAGAGAAGAAGTTTCGTAGATGTTTTCATTTACAAATTTTAGGCAATGGCGAAATCAAATACACACTTCATAAAATTTAAGGAAATATCGGGAGTTTAATCATCAATATTGTTTAGCAATTTCACTGTGCCTAAAGCAAGAGGTTATATGGTCGTTCACCATCCCGACCGCCTGCATAAAAGCATAGCAAATAGTCGGTCCAACAAACTGAAATCCTCTCGATTTTAATTCCTTACTCATTTTTTCAGATTCTTTTGTTTTTGCAGGAGTCTTATCCCAACTTTCCCAATAATTAGTTATTGGATTATGATTTACAAAACTCCAAAGAAAGTCAGAAAAGCTTCCCTTTTCTTCGATTAATTTCAAATAAGATTTGGCATTTTGCCTTGCCGCTAAAATTTTCAATCGGTTTCGAATAATTCCAGAATCTTCAAGTAAAGTTTCAATTTTCACTTCCGTCCAGTTAGCCATTTTAAACGGATCAAATTGATCGTAGGCCTTTCGGTAATTTGCCTGACGCTTGAGAATTGTGATCCAGCTTAACCCTGCTTGCGAACCATCGAGGATTAGTTTTTCGAATAATTCCAAATCATCATAAACGGGTACCCCCCACTCTTTATCATGGTACTCGAGATAGATTGGATCATCCTTCGGCCAAGAACATCTAGATTTAGTCATTTGTTGAGAACTGCATCAATAAACACCGAGACTTCAGATATAAAAGCATCCTGACTTTCCCATGGTACCCGATGCCCCGCATTGGGAATTATTTGGTGTCGGACCTGCATACAATGGGCAGCCAAGTCCTGCCCAATTTTTGTGTACTTTATATCATCACAACCAGAGATGTAGAGCAAAGGAGGAGTTTTTAGCTTCCTTAACATTGGAAGCATATTCCCCTGCCTTGCTTTGGAAAACACATCAAAAAAACGACTAATTTTTTCTGAGTCCAATTCAGAGATTTCCCTACTCGCACAATTCGATCTCCCACAAAAAACAGGGAGTTCATCCCACTCAACAAGTAATTCCTGAATATCTTCTGTCCGAAAGCGTCGTGCCCATTCGAGATCCTTCTGCAGTTGCTTACTCCTTGCATCGTCCGAGATTAAACCCGGGTCTGCACCAACTGCAATAACACCGCTCCACATAGCAGGATTATTCACTAGGGCATCCATGGCCAGTCGTCCACCCATTGAATATCCCAGTAATAAAGAAGGTTCCCCTTTTGTTTGCTCCTCCACTTTTTCATAAAACTGTTCACGCCAATCCCCAAAACTTTCGTACTCGTTTTCATACAAATTGACCGCTTCGACCTGGACCGATCCAAATTCTGATTCGATTGCATTACCAATTGGCTTCCAAACTAATGCAGTCTGTAACGATCCATGCAGGCACCAGATTCTCACAATAGTAAACCTTTAAAGTAGGACATCCTATTCATTCTCTTCATCCGGATTTTCTGATTCCATTACCGTAGAAGCCATAAGCTCCTGTGCATTTTCAAAATCCGTGTCAGCAACCTGAACACGAATACCGGATCGGGTGGCAAAAATGTGGGGGGCCACCCCCGCAGTGAGTTCGTCCGGAATAAATGCATCAATTCCACAGGACGCCAACTTCAGCTTGAGTAATTCGGCTTCCATAAGCGTTCCAAAATGGGCAATGGTTTTCATAGGTTTAACCTTGGCTTTAAATTTCAAAATTAAATTTACTTAAGCGATCAGCGGAGAACAATATCAAAATCTCTATTCTGTCCGGTCACATCGAATTTAACTCCAATGTTTAGTGACCTGTAAACTGATTATTAAGAAGACGGAGAGGTCGGGTGGTTTTGGTTATTTGAAAAGGAGAAGAACCTTTAAAGCTTCCCCGGTTATTTGTTACGGAAACTTCGCATTCTGAAGCGACCACTACCTTTTGCCATCCGTTGAATTCATTTCCGTCAATCGAAATTTTTGAGCCAGGCAACCCCCAAATGCCAATAGATGGCCCTGGTCTTCCAGTAGTTCTCTCCCCTTTAACGTTGTTTCCCTCAGCAAGCAAAGAACCAGCACACCTCACACTGGCGACACCACCACCATCCATTTGGTTATCGCTTAATTCAAGCTTGGCGCCTTCAAAAATCATCACCAATGGAGGTATTCCTCCCACCCTTGAAATTTTATTACCACTCATTTTGACTGACCATCCCTCATGCACCCCGACAGCCACCATCGCGTTATCATGAATATGATTTGAAAGGCAGATGCTTTCGGAACTTTCTGTTTTTTCAAACCCTATTCCCGATCTTCCATTGTGATGAATGCGGTTATTAATCACGAGGGAATATCTGGCATCCCGATGACCAATCCCCGCTGCTTTATTTTCATAGCATTCATTTCCGATAATTACTGCGGATGCTCCCGTTTGCAGCCCAATACCAGTCAAAGCATTTTTGTAACAATGATTGCCCCTGATTATGGCATAAGCTCCATCACTTACTCCAATTCCCGTCATTCCATTATCATGGCAATCATTATCAATAATAACCGGACGGGTATCTTCCCCTGTCCGCACCCCGATACCTGCTCTGCGGTTGTTATGACAGTGGTTTTCACGGACAATGGGACATGCACCCTCACTGATCCCAATTCCTGCACGGATGTTGTTATGGCAATGATTGGATGAAATTAACGGATGGCCACCTTCCATTCCAATTCCCGCATAGAAATTTTCATAACAATGATTCTCTATTACTTCTCCCCGGGCACCCGCCATGTATCCTATGCCTCCCCCCATGTTACGAAAACAGGTATTACCCTGAACTTTTACCACAGCAGGTGCCTCCCGTGCAGCAACCGCAATTCCAGTGTTTCCATTGTGATGAACAATGCAATTGAGGATGACGGCATTTACGCTGTCTGCACCGATTGCCGGGGCATTGTAGCCTCCGATTCGGTCATACGACTGGTTCATTCCCTTGGTTTGAAAATGTTTGTTCCAGAAATCATCATCATATTGCCCCAAACCGGTTACAGTTAACCCATCGACCACGGAGCCTTCCCCTAATTCAATTCCTGCATCCTCGGACGACTCTCCCTTGCCATCCAGAATCACAAGTTCCGCACGTTTTAATCCGACCTTACCCGCTTCATCATTCCCAGCACTTCGGAGAGTCACACCATTCGGAATTTTGATGCGCTCGAAATATTTGCCCGATGATACCAGCACAACATCTCCTTCCTTAGATTGCTTCAAGGCCTCTCCAATTGATTCATAATCTTTCGGTACGAAGATCGTATCACAAAAGGAATCATGTATTGCTACTTGAAAAATTAGATAAAATATAAGGGCTGATTTATTCATAATTTTTTTTATAGATTTCTAAAGGTGATCGAATCAAATAAACAAGCAAGATTACTATTGGTTAATCGGTAAAGAACATTTTGCTTGAGATCGAAATTTTTAAATTGTCGCAAATCAACAGAAAATAAACGCATTTATTAAGACTAACATGTTGTAAAATGGATATTGTTGGGTAAAAATCTACTAAAAATGTTTGGGATCCAAAATCGCTCATTATCCCGTAGGAACTTCCTGCATAAAACTGCCGTTGGTCTGGGAGGAGTAGCTCTTTCCTCTATACTCTCCGCATCCAATCAGCCAACTATGGGAACGCACTTTCCTGCCAGAGCAAAGCGGGTCATTCAGATCTTCTGTTCAGGGGGACTGAGTCACATCGATACTTTCGATTACAAACCGGAACTTGAAAGACGGGCGGGCACGCCCTTTGACCCGGGAGGCAAACTTCAGTTCTTCGCCTCCAAACCGGGAAATTGTCAGCCAAGTTTCTGGAAATTCAGAAGACATGGCCAGTCAGGTATCTGGATGAGTGATTTGCTCCCCAAGCTCGCAACCTGCGTGGAGGAAACAAGCTCGAAGAGCGTTTCCCTACTTCTGACATCTTTCCAAAGTACTAAGATAGTTAATTGATGTGATTCTTTTGCTCTCAATTCTCAAAAAAAACCACTGTATTCGAAGGTTTTCATTTGATTATATTTCTTCGAAAAACAATCCTTTTATAATGATCCGCAAACTATCCATTCTATACCTGATCGCACTTTGCCATCTCGGCCTTCATGCCAAACCCTTCCATGTCTATTCTCCAAGCTCGAAGCAAAATACTCTATGGATTGTCAAAGCAACGCCCAAAGGCGAAAGTTTGAAGCTCGAGGTTGCGGAAAAGGTAAAATTCGACTTCTCCGGCCGTGTGATCACCGCTCATCCCAGCAAGCCCCTTCTTTATGTTACCGCGACAGGCGGAGATCCTGGAAAGGTGCCAGGAGCGGTCGTGTTCTTGAACAAAGACGGATCCTACCAGAAACATCAGAATATTAACTTCAATGACGGTGCCTGTTACCTGAGCCTGGACAAGGGAAACAGGCACATTCTGGGAGTGAGCTATGGAAATGGACGGCTCAATGTCTATCCACTCGACGATCAGGGCATCCCCGGGAAAGCCGTAACCACAATCGATGAAGGAAAGAAGGAAGCCCACTGTGTACTTCTTCCACCAGACGGTAAGAATATCTACATACCTTACGTGAAAGGAAACCTCGCCCTTTTGCAGTATGCCTACGATGGCAAAACCGGAAAGGTCACCCCGCTCGAACCAAAGGATGCCAAGCCTCCCCTCGGCTCGGGCCCCCGTCACATGGCTTACCACCCCTCCCTGCCCATGGTCTACTTTAGCAACGAGCAAGGCATCGGCCTTTCCACCTACCGACGAGAAGCCAACGGACAGCTCAAGGTGGAACAGGACATAAGCATTTTACCCCCCGGTATGTCCAAGATTGGCCTGAGTGCTTCCGACCTTCTCATTACACCGGACGGAAAATTTCTCTTCGCCGGCTTGCGCGGACACCGTCAGGACTTTAGCCGCATCTCCCGGTATCGGGTGCTTGAAGACGGCAAGGTCGAGTTTCTTGGCCTCAGCGAAGCCGACCAAGTCCCCTGGGGGCTGACTCTTTCCCCGGACGGAAATTTTCTCCTCGTATCCGCCACCACTGGATCCAGTCTCGCCGCTTACCGAATTTCGAAGGACGGCAACCTTAAGAGGGTGGCCTCCCTTGCCTGGGACGCGAGAATGTCTGATCTAGTGACGCGCTAAAAACGACAAACAAATCAACCCACTCTTTCAAAAACGGATCTCTTACCAAACCCTCACCCTACCATGATAATCAAAAAAGTCATCCTATCACTCTTCACGGCCCTCTCCGCTCTGGTACTCTCCGTTCAAGCCGCCTCCCTCGACGAACCCGGCACCAAGGTAAATAAACTAGCCTAATGGAAAAATAAAGGAACTTATGACAAATCGTAGAAAATTCATTCAAAAAGGACTTTTAACAGCAAGTGCGACTGCTCTTTCCTCCAACTGGGCTTATGCCAAGGACGATGGACCGGACTATTTCACACTGGCAGTACTCCCGGACACCCAGAACTATTCATACAGGTATCCTGATGTCTACACCAGCCAAACGCGTTGGCTGAAGGAGAACGCACAAAAGTATAGAATTCCCTTCGTCTGTCACGAAGGCGATATTGTCCAGTTCAACGATGTTGTTGAGTGGGAACGAGCCGTTGTCAGCCATAAGGAACTGGATGGTAATCTCCCCTACGGCCTCAACGTCGGCAACCACGACTTCAACTGGACATGGGTCAATGGCAAGCGCGGAAAGATGGTTCGCGATACCTGTCGCATCGATCAATTCTTTCCTCCATCCAAATATGAGAAAGAAAGCTGGTGGGGTGGATGTTTCGAAAACCGCAACCACAACAGCTACCAATATTTTGAAGGTCCGGGCGGGCTGAAATTCCTCGTTCTGAATATAGAATTCGCTCCCCGCGACGTCGCTCTGGACTGGGGCGCGACCGTCATCGAAAAGCATCCCGATCATCGCATCATCGTCGTCACGCACGCCTATATGGACAATGATGACACCCGGATAGGCGAAGGAGACAAGGGCGTAAAGTTATATTTCCCCGACGACAATGATGGCGACAGTATGTGGGAGAAGTTTGTGCGCAAACATAAGAATATTTTCCTGGTCATGAGCGGCCATGTTTGTAGAGACTCCCGCAACAACTGGAAGTTCGACACTAGCTATACCGAAACGGGTCTGCTTACCAGCAAAGGAGACCACGGTAACGAGGTGCATCAAATCCTCGCAGACTACCAAAGCCGCCCCAACGGAGGTGATGGGTTCCTCCGCCTGATGCGTTTCACTCCCGAGAATAACGAAATTGAGGTCAAAACTTACTCTCCTTTTAAGGATGAATGGCTTATCGCATCGCATAACCAGTTCACCCTTCCGTATTCTATGACCTAATGTTTTTTTCCGTTTTTTGGTCGAAAAGATGAAGTAAAAGGTAGAACGCAAATGACAACTAAGAAGCCAAAATCGTCGGCAGCCTTCGGCCTCACTACCTGTCTGCTTTCCTTTTTTGGGTTATCGATCTCAAACGCCAGGATGCCAGCGAGTTTTTTAGTTCCACTCGCCGCGGAACTGGAGCCTGATAAAAAGGTAATTTACAAAAAGGCAGGAGATCGTGAATTGGAACTTCATCTCTTTCATCCGCGAAATTTTCAGCCAGCAACCGATCGACGCCCGGTATTCCTAATCATTCACGGTGGAGGTTGGACGGGCGGTAAACCACGAAAGTTCTACCCAATCGCCAAAAACTTCGCAGATCTGGGTATGTTAGGGATTTCTTTACAGTATCGGCTTCTTAGCACGAAAGAGGCAACTACCGTTTTCGATTGCGTGAAAGACGGTCGATCGGCGATTCGCTACCTCAGGGCAAACGCTAAAACCCTAGGGATCGATGCAGACAAAATTGTAGTCAGCGGCGGCTCTGCCGGTGGGCATGTGGCTGTAGCGACAGCTTTGTTTGATCAGGTCAATGAGTCCAGCGATGATATCAGCATCTCATGCCTACCGGATGCCCTGGTACTATTGAACCCGGTGATTGATACTTCAGAAAAGGGTTATGGGCAGGAGAAAATCGGTGACGGCTGGAAAGAGCTTTCTCCAATAAATCAGGTAAAAGCCAACTTGCCGCCAACTATCATTTTTCACAGCACGAATGATCAGGTCGTGCCGTTTGACGGAGCAAAGAAATTCACCGAACGATCACAAAAACTGGGCAATGACTGTCAATTAGTCACTCACGAAGGAGGTCGGCATGGATACTTTATTTTTGATGAGAAACTCTACCAAACAGTTATTGCCAAGACTGAAAAATTCCTGAAAAACAAAGGGTTTTTCGCCCGATAAAAGAACCTGCCAGAGGGTCAGCCTATAACCATAAAATATTGCTAAAGGCCGATGCTGTTTGTAACAACATCCAACACTATGATTCGCCTGATACTTATTCTATTTATTATACTGCCAGCCAGTCTGCATGCTGTCGACCCAGTACTCATTGACCGCCTCGGAAAAGGTAATTGATCCCGAGCGCTAGTAGTATGAAAATGCGACTTCCTGCAAGTAACCCTTCCTTCACCTTCTCGATTCTGATGCTCGCCTTGGTTGGGAGCTCTATGGATTTAAGCGCCTGGGGACTTGGGCACGACGATGTCAACCAGATCGCGCTCGACCGGCTTCCGGTTGAAATCAAGGCTCTTCTCTCTCCGGATAATCGCAAAGACTTCGTCAAGGATGCCAAGGTGCCGGACGATTTCACTCCATGGTCCGAATACGAGAAAAAAAAGGGCAAAGTCATAACTCCAAACGACTTGGCTACCCTCTCCAATTACAAGATCAAAACGCCCTATGCACTCCACTCAGCAAAGGGACAGGCGGTCAATTATGTTTTGCTATATCGGGCCTTGAAAGATCGGGATGGAGACCGCATTGCATTCTGGGGCGCCTGTCTTGCCCACACTCTGGCTGACGAAGTAGCCTGCAATCACGATCCACTTATTCACTACCTTACTTATGCATTCAAAGGTGGTTACGGAATGAAATTTGGAAAAGCCGGGATGCTCGACTTCGGTGAACTCTGCCGAACACCTGAAGGATATGCTCTGGCGTTAGAAGCATTGGGCCCGAGTTCCCCAAAGAGCCTTGGTAAAGAACCGCAGGAAGTTCTGGTTGAAATCATGTTGCACGGCCTTCGGGCAAACAAGTTCATGACCGAACGGAGCGTGATCATCGCTTCCGCCTTCGATCCCGATGCGGGTCAAGGGGCTCTTGCCGACACTCGATTCGCCATGGCCGAGTTGGGTGCTTATGGAGTGAGGAAGTGGCTGGAGGCGATCACCACTGCATGGGCTCTGGTCAACGAAAGTAAACCTGTCCAAGTTCTCACCCCTGAACTTCTCGCTGACTACAAGGCACGACATACGAAATTCGTAACTGCCCGTCCACTATCTGCCGATTCTCTCTACGCCCCATGGCTGAAACTCCAGACCGATTCAAATATCCCGGCAATAGGCGTTGTGGTTGAGCCATCTACGAGCATGAACAAGGGGGGACTCTCCTTCGGCGGTCGTTTGATCGCTTGTGCCATCTTACGGGAACTGCACAAGTCGAAGATTCCCTTTCGTGTCATTGATGCCCGCAAGCCCGAAATAAAGCTCCATAAGCGAAGCACTTCGTTGGCAATCCTCTGTTCAGGAAAACTACAAAATGACAAATTGGTTCAAGCAATAAACAAGTATACGGATGACGGAGGAAAATTACTTCTCATTGGTGGCGAACACAAAGGTCTCCTAGGCCCACTTTCGGAGGTATTGACGCTAGCCGACCCCGATATGCTACCAGTCACGACCAAGTATGGACAGAACAACCTTGATTACATTGATCAGCTAAGCGTCTACTTTTGCGGACCACTTGCAAAATCGACAGGTGAACAAGCTTATCCTTTCATTCACAACCCAGACACTAAAGCAGGGTGGCAAAAGCCCAAATGTCCGTACTGGTTCAACGAAACTCTCAGTTCGGACATCGAACCGCTAGCCAGAATTGAATTGAACGGGAGGTGTAAGGTGGTTGCCGCAGTCTACCAACCAGAAGGTAAGGGACGCTTTGCTTTCTTGCCAGAATACCTTGTTGCCCCTTATCTTTTGACTGACAAACCTAAGTTATCGAATCCGGCCAACCCCCAATTGGATCGCATCAGTTCGACGGTACTGTCTGCCACACTCAATCTTCTGCACTAAAACCCCCGAATCATGCCATGACTCGCCAATTACTCCTACTTTTTTTATTGCCGATAATAAGCCTTCAGGGAACAGAGAGAAGAAATTTAAAGCGGGAAAACCTCGTGCCCTGGTGCATCGTTCCTTTCGACGCAAGCAAGCGCTCTCCGGAAGAACGGGCCAAGATGCTGGTTCGGCTTGGGTTGAAACGCTCCGCTTACGACTGGCGAGCCCAACACGTTCCCGAGTTCGAGGAGGAAATCCTCCAGTACAAAAAACACGGGATCGAATTCTTCGCCTTCTGGAACATTCACGAAAAAGCTTTCGAACTTTTTCAAAAGCACAAGATCCATCCCCAAATTTGGAAAACATTGAGCTCCCCAAAGTCAGGTAACCAGGAAGAAAAGATCAGATCCGCGAAAGAGGCCATGGTTCCATTGGCCAAGCGGACCGCCGAGATTGGTTGCAAGTTAGGTCTCTACAACCATGGCGGTTGGGGCGGTGAACCGGAAAACTTGGTGGCAGTATGCAAGGCACTCAGGGCTGAAGGGCATGAACACCTCGGGATCGTTTATAATTGGCATCACGGACATGGACGTATCGAAGAGTGGAAACAAGACCTCGAACTGATGCTACCCTACCTGCACTGCCTGAACCTCAATGGTATGAATACAGGAGCTCAGCCCAAGATTCTTGAACTAGGCAAAGGAGAACATGAACGGACAATGCTCAAGGTTGTCCTGGAGAGTGAATATAACGGCCCCGTCGGCATTCTTGATCATCAAAACGAATTGGATGCCGAAGAGTCACTGCAAGCCAATCTTGCGGGGCTCGATACCCTGTTGGGAAAAATTAACTCCTTGGAAACAAAGAATGACCCACTTCCCTTCCCTGAAAACCGTTTGCGTCATTTTTACCGAACACAGGCACAAAGTTTTATTGCAAAGGAAGACAGGAACTATTCAAGAACCCTACAACCCTTTCCGGGATTAGACGGTGGAGGCTGGGGCCACTGGGGACAAAACCCTGAATCAAATAATACGGATACCAGACTCAATGAAATGGATTTTGGCGGTGTCCTGATGCAGGCGACCAATCATGCGGAGGGCTGGGCCAACAAGGGAGTTTCCGTACAAGCAGGTAACTACTCCGCAGTCTTCGACCCCGAAAAACTCTCCTTTGTGGACGCCTGGGAAGGCGGTCTGCCCGAGTGGGGAAGTCGCCGCTATGGCATTACTTCCGGAATTAAGGCAAAGGGAAAGAAAGTCGGAGGCTTTCCTGCGGGAAAATGGACACTCCCGGAAAAGATTGAAACCAAATATCTTGGATTTTACAAAGCCAAAGGCAGGATCGTGTTTGGGTATCGCATTGGAAAGACGGAGATCTACGAGTGGGTCGAGGGAAAGGGAGAGCTCACCTATCAACGGTTTATCCAGGGAAAACTTCCAGAGGGAGTGGCCTTCACCGGAAATGATTTTATACGCGAATCATCGATATCCGATTTGATAGAACTCCTCCAACCCGCTGAGGCTCAATGGTCTGATAAAGTCGTCATCACTAAAGGCAAACTAGGGAAAGCCCTCCACCATTCGCCTTATGTGATTGATACCCTCACCATTCCCTACCGGGATCTAAACCCTTATAAAACACCCATGCGAATCGGAGGTGTGGGTGTTTTCTCTGACGGTCAGATTGCCGTGTGCACGATCATGGGGGATGTATGGATTGTGGATGGAATCGATGACACCCTCAAGAAGTTGGTGTGGAAAAGATTCGCAAGCGGCTTAAATCAACCGCTCGGTCTGGTGGTTAATGATGATCTAATCCATGTGATCGGGAGGGATCAATTAACCCGCCTTCACGATATGAATCAGGATGGAGAAGCGGATTTCTATGAATGCCTGACCAATGAATTTCCCACCGCCAGGGGAAACAGTTTTGCTCTCACCCTACATCAGGACGATCAGGATCGTTTTTACTGGTTTACCCGGTCTTCCCAGTTTGGCATGACCCGTTTCTCCCCCGGTTCCAAACCGATAGCGGTTGCCACCGGTCTACGGGGCTGCAATGGTACCGGGGTCTCGCCGGATGGATCGATTGTCTTTGCGATGCCTCAGGAAGGAAGCTGGCAACCAGCCTCCGGTATCTTCGAAGTGGGCAATGGAAGCTACCATGGCTTCTTTGGACCCAAGCCCGAATTTGGAAAACACGGTTACCAAATGCCCCTCTGTTTCCTGCCCCGCGGAATTGATAATTCATCCGGTGATATCGTTTTCGTTCCCAAGGATAAAAGATTTGGTCCCCTAGCCGGTAGAATGATCGGTACCTCCTTTGGGTATTGTGAGCACTACCTAGTCCTGCGAGAAGTGATGAAGGACGGG
>Ga0209308_10003401_pt1 | contig 13059 bp, 20 predicted proteins | sample COGITO_mtgs_1204_3_FD_184806 | JGI IMG/M metagenome (GOLD analysis project Ga0209308, IMG submission 184806) | Pelagic marine microbial communities from North Sea - COGITO_mtgs_120405 (SPAdes) (version 2) | ecosystem: Environmental > Aquatic > Marine > Epipelagic ...
CTGTACTTTTGCGTAGCATTTACGATGCTCTTTATACACACCTGGCAGGTCCTGGGATTGCTGCTGCTGTGCTTGTTATTGCTAAGTATCAGTATCAAAGTTCGTTCGTTGCCGATCAAGAAATAAATATGCTTGCGTGTTTGACTGAGATTATGGTGGAGTGTGAATTCAAATGACTAATTTTTCTCCAAAGGGAATATTTAAGGAATGTGCAAATTTATCTCAACAAGTTACAATGGGTGTGACTAGAGGAATGTCCAAAGTAGCAACACTGGGATATCTTCCTGCTAATTTTACTGCTGATGCTCAATCTGATGTAGACTTTCTGGCCTATAACCCCACTACGGGAGATGTTAAAAAGGTTCAATGTAAAACTACAACTTACAGAAGAAAAGAACACTATATTGCTTCCTTAAAAAGTGGAGGTAAAGGTAAAGGTAATAGAAAAGTCGCAAAAGATTATGATTGGTTGTTTGTATTAGATGCTGAAGGTAATGAATTTCTCATTGATTATGCTAAGATTAAAGACAGAACAACACAAGTCACTATGATGGAGTGTGAATTCAAATGACAAGTATTCCAACTAAAATTGGTATGGCCCTTATCATGGTCTATTGGTTGTCCATGGCTGGTATGGTTGCCAATGCATATTTTCATTATAATTATGACGTATCGAGTGTGAATTCAAATGAAGTTTAAAGCATTAGTATTCATACGTCTACGATCACAGGTGGATGACTCTCCTGGCAACGCCGTGAGAGATGCCTCTAAGCGATTGTCTGAGTTAGACATCAAGAAACTTAGATTAGGTAAGGTCATTGATGTTTGGTTGGAAGCACCGACCAGAGAGTATGCTGAGAAGGAATTAGAAATGCTTTCTGATCGTCTCTATGCTAATATTGTTATGGAAGATTGGGATTATGAATTGACAGAGATTGATAGTTTCCCTCAGGGTGTTGCATAATGCCACATGAATTCGATCCATGCGAAGCACCTGTAGAAGGTGAAGTTGATAAGTGGGGGTTTACAATTAAACCTACCATTACTGATGATGAACTGATTTTGATTTGTTTAAAAAACGCCCCTTGTGGGACAGATAGGAAGCAAGCACTTGCTCTTGTCGCAACATATGAAACTAAAGTAAAAGCAAAGGTTAATTAAAATGAATGTAAAAGTTTTTCGTGCAAACACTGGTGAAGAAGTTATCTTCACTCTAATCAATGAAGATGAGAATACTATTGAGGTTGAGAATCCTTTAGTAGCAATGCCCAGTGCTCAAGGTCAAATTGGTTTTGGTCCATGGTCATATCTTCAAAAAGAAGAAACAACTCTTACAATTGATAAGAAGTATATTGTTTATATCTGTGATGCTAGGGATGAAGTTGTAGATAACTATACTAAGATTTTCTCTACCATTGAAACACCCAGTAAGAAACTGATTCTATGAAATCGTTCAAAACACCTTTGAGATACCCTGGAGGCAAATCCAGAGCATGTGGGAAAATGAATCCATATTTTCCTGACTTATATAACTATGATGAATACCGTGAACCTTTTCTTGGCGGAGGATCTGTTGCAATCCATGTGTCTAAACTATATCCTCGCTTAAATATATGGGTAAATGATTTATATGAACCTCTAGTTAACTTTTGGACACAAGTTCAAAGTAATGGCATCGTTTTGAGAGATGAGTTAGCAAAACTCAAATCTCTACATCCAAATCCAGATAGAGCAAAAGATTTATTTTTATTCTCAAAGGAAAAAGTCAATGATCCTGAAAGATCTAGTTTTGTTCGTGCTGTCAGTTTTTATATTGTCAACAAGTGTTCTTTTTCTGGTCTCACTGAAGCCAGTTCATTTTCTAAACAAGCGTCAAATAGTAACTTCTCGATGCGAGGCATTGACAAACTTCCTGGGTATTCAGAACTAATTTCAAACTGGAAGATTACAAATCTTTCTTATGAAGAGTTATTAGAGGATTCTGATGCATTTGTTTATCTAGACCCTCCATATGATATCAAAGATAATCTATATGGTAAGAAAGGTAGTATGCACAAAGGGTTTGACCATGATGACTTTGCTGCAAAATGTGCTTCTAGTAAAATGGATATGCTTGTATCCTATAACTCGGACCAGTTAGTGAAGGATAGGTTTGTTGGATGGGATGCTGCTGAGTTTGATCTTACATATACTATGAGATCAGTTGGTGAATATATGCGTGAACAAAAAGAACGTAAGGAACTTTTACTTTTTAATTATGGAACCGGAACTGAAAGATTGGTTGAACTCAATCAACTTTAATAAGAATAATATTCTTGACGAAGACCCATATCTAGCAAAGCAATATCCACCATATATTGTTAATAAATGTCTTGCTGGTCATCTTGATTGTATTATGTTTGCTAACGAAATGAACAAGTATCATTTCCTTAGCAAAGACATGCAATATAATTTTTATATAAATATCTTGAGAAAAAGGAAGAGATTCTCTCCTTGGATCCGAAAGGATAAGGTCACCGACTTAGATTGTATCAAACAATACTATGGTTACAGTAATGAGAAAGCATCTCAAGCACTGAAGATTTTATCAAATGAACAGATCGACTTTATTAAACAACGACTTGACACTGGTGGTACAAAATGACACAGACTTCTGAACCTCAGGTTAATTGGTCTCAAGATAAGATGATTGAGGTCAGACTTAATGCTCCTGATGATTTCCTTAAGGTAAGAGAAACTCTCACACGTATTGGTGTGGCATCTCGTAAAGAAAAGAAACTTTACCAATCGTGCCATATTTTACATAAGCAAGGTAAATATTATATCGTGCATTTCAAGGAGTTGTTTGCTCTTGATGGCAAATACGCTAACCTTACTGTTAATGATGTTCAGCGTAGGAATCGTATTACTCGCTTGCTTACTGATTGGGGTCTCGTAAGTGTTGTACTTGAAGACACCATTGTAGATATTGCTCCTCTGAATCAAATTAAAGTTCTTCCTTATAAAGAAAAAAATAATTGGGTGCTAGAGCAAAAATACAATATTGGCAAAAAGAATAAAGTAGAAGAACCTGAACAGAAGAAAGAATAAATAAAATTGAGACTCCTTTCGTGCGGTCTCTACAAAAGTCGGAAACCCTATAAAGAGGTTCGGTTTTCACCGGTCCTCTTTTTTTGTTTTTATGTTATAAATAAGTACGGATGCCTTCGGGGTCCACACAATCAAATCTCGCTTAGTTAAGGAGAAGTACAATGGGAAACCTCATGAAGTATAATGCTGCGGACTTGGACCAGTTAATGGACAGGATCACACGTAACAGTATTGGAATGAATGATTACTTTGATAATGTATTCAGTTTCAATCAAGAGTCTAACTACCCTCCATATAATCTCATACAAGAAAGCAACACAGCATCGCGTCTAGAAATCGCTCTGGCCGGGTTTAAACAGGAAGAAGTCAATGTCTACACAGAATACGGTAAACTCACTGTGGAGGGCAAGAAGGAGGCGAAAGAGGACAAGGAGAACTACCTGCATAAGGGTCTGGCTCAACGGTCGTTTACACGTTCCTGGACAATCGCTGAGGACACGGAAATTAGATCAGTTACTTTTGAGGATGGGTTTTTGACTGTTAATCTTGGGAAACTTGTTCCCGAACATCATGCCCGAAAAGACTGGCTCTAAATATATTTGTATCGTCGCCGCAGGGAGATGTCTGGCAAAATCCAGATGATCTCCCTATTTTTTTAGGAGTTATTATGAAAAACCTTAAAGTTCTACTACTGACCAATAATCTTACTTTAATCACTCAGATTGAAGAAGTGACCACTGAACTGGGAGAACCTGATTGTAAATTGATTGAACCATTTGTAATCGGATCTGACCTTACTCTTACTCCTTGGTTGCTGGACTACACCATGGATAATGAGTTCATGATTTCCTCGGATAAGATCTTGACTATTGTCGAACCTAGTACTAAACTGAAGGGTAAGTACGAAGAAGTTATCAAGTGAGGTTTTACACAAACGTCCAAATGATTGGGGACAACTTTCTCGTTCGTGGTTATGAAGATGGAAGAAAAGTAAAATATAAGGATAAGTTTCAACCCACTCTATATGTAAAATCAAAGAAAGAAAGCAAGTGGAAAACACTTGAAGGTGAGAGTGTAGAACCCATTCAACCAGGAACAGTTCGCGATTGTCGCGAGTTCTATAAAAAGTATGATGGTATTGATGGGTTCAAGATTTACGGAAATGAGAGATATGTGTATCAGTATATTTCTGATAACTATCCTGCAGAAGAAATTAAGTTTGATATCAAAAAGATCAATCTAGTAACGATTGATATTGAGGTTCAGGCAGAGCATGGATTCCCTGATCCAGAATCTTGTTCTGAGGAGATGCTTACAATCTCTATTCAGGACTATACAACAAAAGAGATTAGAACCTGGGGACGTAAACCATATACACCTACTCAGAAGAATGTAACCTATCATTACTTCCCTGATGAAGTAGAGATGCTTGAAGCATTTCTATATTGGTGGTCCACCAATCCACCCGATGTTGTGACTGGATGGAACTGTCGCCTGTATGATATTCCATACCTTTGTGGACGTATCACTCGGATTATGGGTGAGAAGAAGATGAAGGAACTCTCACCTTGGGGATATATTAATCATCAAGAGATTCAAATCTCTGGTAGGGTATTCAATGTCTTTGAACTTCTTGGTGTTACTACACTTGATTATCTAGAACTGTACAAGAAGTTTACTTACAAGGCACAAGAATCCTATCGATTGGATTATATTGCTGAAGTAGAACTAGGACAAAAGAAACTAGATCACAGTGAGTTTGATACCTTTAAAGATTTCTATCGTGGTAACTGGAAGAAGTTTGTAGACTATAACATCGTTGACGTGGAACTTGTTGACCGAATGGAAGACAAGATGAAACTGATTGAACTTGCATTGACGATGGCGTATACTGCCAAAGTCAATTATAATGATGTGATGTTCCAGGTACGGATGTGGGACACTATCATTTACAACTATCTCAAAAAGAGAAACATTGTTATTCCTCCTAAAGATAAGTCTGATAAGAGTGATAAGTATGCTGGTGCCTATGTGAAGGAACCAAAACCTGGTGTGTATGATTGGGTGGTGTCATTTGACCTTAACTCACTATATCCCCACTTAATGATGCAGTATAATATATCACCAGAGACATTGATTGAGACAAAGCATCCATCAGTTACTGTTGATAAGATTCTCAATCAGGATATTACTTTTGAGATGTATAAAGACTATGCCGTCTGTGGTAATGGCGCAATGTATAGAAAGGACATAAAGGGATTTCTGCCTGAGTTGATGGAGAAGATGTATGCTGAAAGAGTTATCTTTAAGAAACGAATGCTCGCAGCAAAGCAGGAGTATGAGAAGACTCCTACTGTTACACTTGAAAAGGAAATCGCTCGATGTAACAACATTCAAATGGCGAAGAAGATTGCTCTTAATAGTGCTTATGGCGCTATTGGTAATCAATATTTCAGATACTTTAAGTTAGCAAATGCTGAAGCAATCACGCTTTCAGGGCAAACTTCTATCCGTTGGATTGAAAATCGTATGAACGGATATCTAAATAATCTATTAAAAACAGATAATGTCGATTATGTCATTGCATCTGACACCGACTCAATCTATATTAATTTTGGACCTCTTGTTGATAAATTTTATAGCAATCGCGTCAGCGAACCGACTAAGATTGTGGAGATCATCAATAAGATTTGTGAGGACAAGTTGGAACCGTTCATCGATTCCTCCTATCAAGACCTTGCGACGTTTGTTAATGCATACGAACAGAAAATGCAAATGAAGCGTGAGAATATTGCTGAACGTGGTATCTGGACTGCAAAGAAGCGATATATTCTTAACGTATGGGATAGTGAAGGTGTTCGCTATGAGGAACCTAAACTCAAAATGATGGGTATTGAAGCAGTCAAATCATCTACTCCTGCTCCTTGTAGGAAGATGATCAAAGATGCTCTCAAACTTATGATGAATGGGACTGAGGATGAGGTGATTGACTTTATTGATAATGCTAGAGAGAAGTTTAAAAAGATGACCCCAGAGGAGATAGCATTTCCAAGGTCAATCTCTGATGTGAATAAGCACAAGTCTTTCTCTACCATTTATGGTAAGGGATGCCCAATGCATGTTCGCGGAGCATTACTATATAATCACTACATTAAAGAGAGGAAACTTGATAGTAAGTATTCTCTTATCAATAACGGAGAAAAGATCAAGTTCGTAGCATTAAAGAAGGCAAATCCAATCAGAGAAAATGTATTATCATTCATCTCAGAGTTTCCTCACGAACTTGGTCTTGACAAATACATTGACTATGATCTACAATTCAACAAAGCCTTTCTAGAACCTCTCAAGGTCATTCTTGATGCTATTGGTTGGAATGTGGAGAAAACTGTAAACCTTGAACTATTCTTTGGATAATGGATTTTTTAAAAGAAATTGTAAAAGAGATTGGAGATGACTATACCAAACTTGCCGCCGACATCGACGACACAGAAACTTACGTGGACACAGGTTCGTTCATTCTTAACGGACTCATATCAGGTAGTATATTTGGTGGTTGTTCTGGGAATAAGATTACTGCCATTGCTGGTGAGTCTTCTACTGGCAAGACTTTCTTTAGTCTCGCTGTGGTTAAGAATTTTCTGGATAGTAATCCTGGTGGTTACTGTTTGTACTTTGACACTGAAGCAGCAGTTAACAAGTCTCTTCTTAAAAGCCGTGGCATTGACTTAGAACGATTAGTTGTTATCAATGTTGTTACGATTGAACAGTTCAGGCAGAAAGCATTGCAGGCTGTTGATATATACTTAAAAAAGTCTGAAGAGGACCGCAGTCCTTGCATGTTTGTGCTAGACTCTCTTGGTATGCTTTCAACAGAGAAAGAGATTCGGGATGCTTTAGACGACAAACAAGTTCGGGACATGACCAAATCCCAACTGGTGAAAGGAGCATTCCGTATGCTCACACTCAAACTTGGTCAAGCAAACATTCCAATGATTGTAACCAATCACACCTACGATGTCATCGGATCTTATGTACCAACTAAAGAAATGGGAGGAGGCAGCGGCCTCAAGTATGCAGCGTCTACAATCATCTATCTGTCCAAGAAAAAGGAGAAAGATGGCACCGATGTCGTTGGAAACCTTATCAAGGCAAAGACTGCTAAGTCGCGTTTAAGTAAGGAGAACAAAGATGTTACAGTACGTCTCTATTACGATGAGCGTGGTCTTGATAAGTATTATGGTTTACTTGAGTTGGGAGAACTTGGTGGACTCTGGAAGAACGTTGCAGGTCGTTATGAGATAGGCGGCAAGAAAGTTTATGCTAAAGCGATTCTCAAAGAACCCGAAACATACTTTACCGAAGAGGTGATGGAAAAGTTAGATGCTATTGCTAAGGAGGAGTTTTCTTACGGTTCATGAATGTATTAGATTTATGTTTGAAGATTGATCAGGCAATTCCTGACTCAATCTGTGACGAGTTCGTTAATATATTTAACGAGAGTGATAGAAAACAGAGACTTGATAGAAATGGATATCCAAACTGGACTAATCTATTCGTTCAAGATCTTACTGATCATGAACATTATGATGTGATTCAGCAAAAGATTGAAAAGCAAAATCATATATTCCTCAATACATATCAAAATTATATTGGGGAGTATGGAAAGTACTTTGAGTCTCATACCTTTGAGTTTGAGGGGGGAAATATTAAGTGCTATGAAAGTGGTACGGAAGATAGGTATGATTTTCATGCTGACACTAGTTCACTTCTCACCTCACGTAGATACCTTGCTATGATATGGTATCTGAATGATGACTTTGAAGGTGGAGAAACTGTATTCTACCCCGAATGTTCAATCAAACCCAAAAAAGGATCTGTACTTATCTTCCCTCCTTACTGGATGTTTCCTCATAGGGGCAAACCAGTATTAGAAGGTAAAAAATATATTATGTCAACTTACTGTCTCTGGTCAAATGGATAAAATTGAGTTCTTAATCCTTAAGAATCTTCTTCATACTGAAGACTATTGGAGAAAAGTTATTCCCTTCTTAAAATCTGAATATTTTGAGGATACTAATCAAAAGATAGTGTATGAAGAGATTGAATCTTTTGTTACTCAATACAATGATACTCCTACAAAAGAAATATTGAGTATTGAAGTAGAAAAGAGAACAGACATCTCTGATATTGGATTTAAAGAAATATCAAAACTCATTAGTTATTTGGATAGCGAACCAGTTGACTTTGACTGGTTGATGGATACTACTGAGAAGTGGTGTCGTGATCGTGCTATTTACTTAGCACTAGTTCAATCTATTTCTATTGCAGATGGTAAGCATGAGAAGCATAGTCCTGATGCCATCCCATCAATCCTATCTGAGGCTCTTGCTGTTGGTTTTGATAATCATGTAGGACACGATTACTTAGAAGATTGTGCTGAAAGATATGATCTATACACCAAAAAAGAATCTAGGATTCCGTTCGACCTTGAGTTCTTTAACAAGATCACAAAAGGTGGTCTTCCTAATAAAACACTCAATATTGCTCTTGCTGGGACTGGTGTCGGCAAGTCTCTGTTTATGTGTCATATGGCTTCTGCTGTCTTACTTCAGAATAAGAACGTACTGTATATTACTGCAGAGATGGCTGAAGAGAAGATTGCGGAACGTATTGACGCAAATCTCTTAAACATTAATATTCAAGATATTGCTGATCTTCCTAAGCAAATGTTTATGAGTAAAGTTAACAACGTTGCTCAAAAGACACAGGGTACTCTTATAATTAAAGAATATGCAACGGCATCAGCACATGCTGGACACTTTAGGTCACTTCTTAATGAACTTGCACTTAAGAAGTCATTTAGACCTGATATTATTTTCATTGATTACCTTAATATATGTGCTTCCGAAAGATATCGCGCTGGTAGCAATGTCAATTCATATACAGTTGTCAAAGCAATTGCTGAAGAGCTTCGAGGGTTGGCTGTCGAAGCAAACGTCCCTATCGTTTCTGCCACGCAGACCACTCGCTCTGGTTATGGCAGCAGTGATATTGAACTCACTGATACTAGTGAGTCCTTTGGTTTGCCTGCTACTGCTGATCTTATGTTTGCCCTTATTAAAACTGACGAGCTTGAAGAGTTGGGACAGATACTAGTCAAACAACTCAAGAACAGGTATAATGATATTACCTTGTATAAGAGATTTGTCGTGGGTATTGACAGAGCAAAGATGAGGTTGTATGATTGTGAACAATCGGCACAAGAAGACTTGCTTGAAAGTAAACAAGAGGAGTATGAGTACGAAGACAAACCAAAAAAGTCCTTTGAGGGATTTAAATTCTGATATGGGACTTACTAATAGAACACTACAATCGCAACTTGTAGTACCTAACGCCTCTTACATCTATGAGGTTAGAGATGAGGATGGTAATAGGTTTCGCCACTGTGGTAGTATGAAGGATGTAGAAACAGTATTAAGTTCTTATCCAAACTATTCATTTCAAAGAGTATACCTTCCAGAACCTCCTAAGACTGTGGATGTTCCGTATATTAGGGTAGCACCTGATTTGGAACTACCGATGCAGCAAATTCTACCTGAAAGTCAACAAGAACCACTTAATTTAGAACTATGACTATTGACCCCGCAAAATATATTGACTTCGTTTCTCAAACGACCAGTCGTCCCAGCACATACTTTCAGGATCTAGCAACAAGACTTGCTGAACTCGAAGGACTGGGTGCCGATGTTCCCAAGTTGACCACTGCTGCTCTGGGTATCACTGCGGAAGCAGGTGAGTTTGCCGAGATTGTCAAGAAGATCTTTCTTCAAGGAAAACCCTATGAGGAAGCAAACATCATTCATATGAAAAAAGAACTTGGTGATATCATGTGGTATATGGCGCAAGCATGTATGGCACTTGATACTGACTTCGACGAACTCATGCAGATGAACGTTGATAAGTTGAGTGCTCGTTACCCATCGGGCACATTTGATGTCCATTATTCTGAAAACCGTAAGGAGGGAGACCTTTGATTAATATTGAATTGGACGTAAGAACTGCCGCAGCAGTTCGTGAATCATTATTCCGAGACACAAAAGATTACACCTATGACCCAACTTGTTGTCCACAACGAGTTGTTGATATTCGTAATGTGATTGTGAACCTAGATACACAGATTGAAGAAGAATTACAAAAAGCAGTAACAGCAATTAAGGAGAGCGATGAAACTTCTAACACTTGATGATTATGAAAAGGCAGGCGTAGAGTTCTGGCCTAAGTATTGGTATATTGCTAACCAACTGGGAGAAAATGCCAAGACAGAAGACATTTTAAAAGTCATGGAAACAATCGGTGCTGTCGCGCTGAAGATTAAACTTGAAGATAAACTGTCTGGACCTTTTGGATTCAATAAGAAGAAAGAGGAAGATGATTCAGACATCGACTAATACAGTAGTAGTGCCAGAGGGTGCGGAACTTATTGACGAATGCTTCTATGTCTGGGAAACTAGGTATGGATTGTATTCTACGATGACAAAACAAGGTCGTCAGATGATGACTGGCGCTACTAAAGATGGTGTCACTCTTATGACACGTTGGCATCTTAAATGTGAGCAAGAGGGTACACTTGAGAAATATACCAGAGTTGTTGGTAGTGCTACTGTAGACGGTAAGTTGTGAATACAATTATCAGTTATGGATTAGCACTATGGACTACATTGATAGTTCCTTGTGTAACTCACCCTCCTAACTGGAAGTATTGTTTTAATGACTGGGATGTTTGGTTATATCCTGAGATACAAAAGGGGGTTGAGATCTATCTTAATCCTTCTTCTTTGTATTCTGAGGAACGAAAGCATCTAAACGGTATAAATATAAAAAAGTAATGTGTAAAGAAGATGTCTTCAGCAATGCAAAACTTTATGGGAGCGTATGTCGCTGTCCATAACTCTGAGGCAAAAGAGGAGTATTACTCAGTTAGAGACGCAGTAAGTGAGATGAACACTGAAGTTCTTACTGATAATGACCTTCGTGAAATTGCTGAAGAAGTATGTGAGACTTTATTCAGTCAAGAAATGAAGTTAGAGGAAGTAGAAAATAATTTAACTGAAGTTCTTGAGGAAGGTCAGAACGTAGGTAGAAATAGAAAGACTTCTAGAATTCTTGCGGCGTTTGTTGAAACCTTTGATCGTATTAAATCTAAAGCAAATAGACTTGAGTCGTTTGCCAAGTATAGAGAATCAAAGAAACTACGAGAAACTTGGTCTTCTAGATTCAATCAGGACAAGAGAGTTCAAAGACATCATAGTGCTCTGGTAGCAAACGAATGTGCTAATGTAAAGTCAGGTCTTCTTGAACTTTATAAGGGTAAGCACGGTCAGACTGAGAAACAGTATCAAGATAGTCGTTCTGATGCTGGCAAGATGGTCTCTGGCGACTCCAAGATGAGTGGTGCCAAGTACACCTCCGGTAGAAGAGTTAGTGATGGTGGTGCTGGTCCTCAACCCGCAGGTGGTTCTATGAAACCAAAAGCACAGGGTAGGATGGACAGTGGATCCAGAGCAGACCTTCAATATCGTAAGGCAAACATGAAGAAGAAGTCCATGAAGGAATCATGGGCAGATGCTTATAATTCTGTTTACGAAGCAGCAAAACCTGATTATCTTGACTTTGATAAGGATAACAATAAAAAAGAGTCAATGAAGAAGGCTCTTAAGGATAAGAAGAAGCACGGTATGAAAGGTCATAAGTGCGATGATGATTGTGATGAGAAAATGGAAGAAGGATATGGCACAGGTGCTGCTATGATTCGTGGTGGTGGCAAACCTAAGAAGAAAGAAACACAAGACCAAATTGATAAGCGTTTGATGTTGGGTAAGCACTCACCTGCTGTAAAGTATGCTAATATGAAGAAAGAAAGTGTACAGTTCTCCGAAGCAGAACTCGCAAGAATTCAGGAGATTGTAAATAGCTGGATTGACTAATGGCAATTTCAAGGAATACACCTCTCGCTGTATTCAATGGCATTGAGCAGTTCTTAAACGATCCTTCTATCAAAACGAAGGACGAATCATCTAAGGTGCGTATGAAGTATGTCTTCTCCGCACCTGATAGAATGGCACTCGCTGCTCAGATTCATGAGAACTTTGATAAGGCGAAACTTGATTACAGCACGACAAAGATATCAGGGTCATCATTCCCTGCCACTGTTGTGCCTTTTCAAAATCAAGGTAAAGTAAAAAGTGCTGTCATTCAATATAAACCACTGGGTGGAAAGAAAGCAGATGCCAAGACAACATTGATGCAGGAGAAAGCATCAACGTATGTTTTTGAGCGTGTGTTGAAAGATAATAAGACCTGGAAAGATGTTCAGGCAATGATGGATGATGATGTCACAATGAAAGGCATCAAGGATGTATATCCATCTGTTGATTTTGAATGGTTGGAAGTCTTCCACAAACAGCATGAAAAGATGTTTTCTTTGTATAGTTCCTCACAGTTTGATGTGTTTGATCACAGCGGAACTGGTTCCTTTATGGACTACATCTCTCAATTGGTTAATCAAAAGTTTGGTATTACCAAGAAAGACAACTGGGATCCCGCTGACATGTGGATCATCAAAGGTAGTGTCGCTACGGTGACAAAAGTAATTAATGATAATATCTCTGGATCAAAAGCAACTCAAACGATTGAAGAGTTGAATACGATCATGAGAGAAATGTTCACGAAGAAGATTGTTGTTGGTGTTTCTCTTAAAAAGGTATCAGGAAGTCAGGCAAAGTGGGAAGAATTTAATGTTAAAGAACTTACTTTAGAAGAAAGAGATGATTATAACTTCCCTAATGTGGAATCTAAGATTAGATTAGACGCTAATATGTCTCAAGATACTGTAGTCAAACTTACAAAGTCTGGTGGTCAAGGATACAAGTTTCAGATTAAAGCGAATGATTCTAAAAGTTTCTCTAATTT
>Ga0209308_10003403_pt1 | contig 13058 bp, 9 predicted proteins | sample COGITO_mtgs_1204_3_FD_184806 | JGI IMG/M metagenome (GOLD analysis project Ga0209308, IMG submission 184806) | Pelagic marine microbial communities from North Sea - COGITO_mtgs_120405 (SPAdes) (version 2) | ecosystem: Environmental > Aquatic > Marine > Epipelagic ...
GGTTTGCTGGATTATCCATTACTAATGGTACACCAATACCCCCACCAATTGGTTCTCCTGAAGGAACTCCACCCACAACACCCACAAAAACAGAATTAACAGCTTTACGAGCAACATTGCAAGATTTAAAATCTACAAAAAACTTTACAGAATAAAATGTATGTAATATTCAAAATAAATATGTATCTGTTTATGAAGTTTCCTTCTACAAACAGAACCCCACAGGATTTTGCAAAAAAACTTACACAGGAATATGATAATCTAATAAAAAGAGGAGGAGAACTTCTTTCTAAAGTTCCTGTTGCGAAAGGAAATACGGAATTAATGGAGATGTTAGTTTACCTTGCTTTACTGAGGCAATCGTTTACACCAGTTGATATTTTAATGAATGGAATTGGTGAAGCAATACAGGGTTATTGGGTTGGAACGACGTTACAAAACACACCAGTTCCTCCAGTTCCTGCGCCAGGTAGTTTTCAAAATCAATCATTAAATAGTTCTTTTGTAACAAATATTGGTGTATGGGAACCAAGTACATCTATACCAGCTAATTCTCCTCTACCATTTATAAATCAATTGGTACAAAAAATTCAAATGCATTTATTAACAGTACAAGGACAACATTTAACAACATCACTCTATCCTGGATTTCCACAAACACCACCAGCGCCAGGTGTTTTACCTTGGGTTGGATATATGATACCATCTGTTCCTTTTATATTTCCATTCTTTAAACGAGATGATGAGGAAGATGAAATAACTACAACTGCATTAGATGGTCAAGAAAAAGTAGATGGACAATCATTAAAAGAAAGATTAGATAAAAAGGTAAAGGAGATAGAAGAAGCAGAAGAACAGTTGGCACAAGAAATACAAACTTTCGTTGAAGCAAGACCAACACCAAAAACAGTAAAAACTGCAGAACAACTTCGTAGAGAGATTATGGAAAAAATGGATGAACTAAGATGTTGTGATTGTTAAAACCATAAAATCAATAACAATATATTTATATAAGACAAGTTAAATAAAAGAACAATGGATTCGAAACAATTAGTAAAAGTAATAAAAACAATAGTAGAAGCTGAAGTGGCTAAAAACCACGAGAAGTTTCTAACAAAAACTTTTCCTAAAATATTAGAGGAAGAAGTTAATAAAAGATTAAAAGAGGTGAAGGGGGGTATTGTGCCGTCCTCTACGCAATTAGTAGAAGATGATGTGGTAGACCCATTCGAACAAGCAGAAATTGCTTTACAAGAAGAAAGAACACAACCTAAAAGACAATTCACTAAAAATGAAAAGTTAAACGAGGTACTAAATAATACAAAACCATTTTCAGCAGAACAAAGAAAAGGTACACCAACTACTAAATCGGTATTGGATAATTTTCAACAACCTGTAAATGAAAGTATGGATAAAACTGTAACATTTAACTCTCAAGGTTCACAAGGTGGTACTGATATGATGAGAGCTCAGATGGCACAAAAAATGGGTTATAGTGATTTAAAAAAAGGACCAAGTAAAACAGGTCTTGGGGTTCAAACAGGATTACCTGGTTTAGATAGAATTCTAAATAGAGATAATTCTACACTTGTAAAAAAGTTTAAAAGATAGGGAGTATAGGTGGCTTACGAATTAGGTAAAAAGGCAGTAAATGATTTAGAAGAATTTGCAACAGTAGCATATGGGATATCATCTCCTACTAAAAGGGGTAAGGTAATGTTTGAACAAACATTTACTTCTTTTGAAGCTGCAAGAGCAAACCTTAGAAACCTATTACTCACACGAGTTGGTGAGAGAGTAATGCAACCTGAATTTGGTACAACATTACATAATGTATTGTTTGAACCAATGGATGATAATGAGTTTGAAGAAAAATTAACTAATTCAATTACCAATTCAGTTGGACTTTGGTTACCTTACATTACAGTTGCGGATATAGATGTACAGATGACTAATGAAATGAAAGACCAAAACAAAGCAATTGTAAAAGTAAGTTTTACAGTTGGTAATGAAATAGAAACAGATACAATAACTTTAGATATAGAAGGGTAAATAAATGGCATTAGGTAAAGTTTCAAATATTGGTAGGAAAATAAATTATCTTAATAAAGATTTTTCTCAATTCAGAGAAAACTTAATTAATTTTTCAAAAACTTATTTTCCACAAACTTATACTGACTTTAATGAGTCATCACCAGGTATGATGTTTATTGAAATGGCATCTTATATTGGAGATGTCTTGGGATATTATATTGATGATACATTAAAAGAGTCATTATTAACAACTGCAGAAGATAGAGAAAACTTAATGGATATTGCAAATGTTATGGGATATAAAACAAAACCCATTGCACCAGCAATAACACAATTATCAGTTTATCAAACTGTACCAAGTAAATTTAATTCATCAGCTGGAGATTATGAACCTGATACTGAGTATTATTTAAGAATTAAACAAGGACTACAAGTTCGTTCAACTACCGCAGGTATACTTTTTACATCAACAGAGTTATTAGACTTTAACGATGAAAATGAAAGAGAAATTTCTATTTACCGAAGAGATGGTCAGAACAAACCAAGTTTATACTTAATTAAGAAAAAGGTAAATGTAATTTCTGCAGAGGTTAAATCAATCACAGTAAATTTCGGTAGTACACCTGAAGAGTTTGCAAATATAAACATTAGTGATAGAAATGTAATTGATATTTACGATGTAAGAGATTCTGATGGAAACAAATGGTATGAAGTTCCTTATCTTGGACAAGAAATGGTTTATATTGATTACCCAACTTCAGAACAGAATGATAAAGATTTAGCACAATTTAAAAATTCAGTATCTAATATTTTAAAATTAATAAAAACATCAAGGAGATTTGTTACAAAAACAAATTCTGATAATACAACAAGTTTAGTATTTGGTGGTGGAACTTCAACAAACGATGAAACACTAATACCAAATTTAAAAAATGTTGGTTTAGGATTAAACTCTTCAATCGATAGATTGGGTGCATCATTTGACCCATCTAATTTTTTAAAGTCTAAAACATATGGTCAAGCACCAACCGGAGAGTTTACAATCTCATATTACGCAGGTGGTGGTGTTAACTCAAATGTATCTACTGGTGAGTTGGCTCAAATAGATAGAATTGAATTTGATGAAGATGAAAATTTCTTTACAGGAAAAAAAGCAAGATTATTTAATCAAACAAAAAATTCAGTAGCAGTAGATAATGAAGGACCAGCAAGAGGTGGTAGGGGTGAAGAAAGTATAGAAGAAATAAGACAAAATGCATTAGCAAATTTTGGAACACAAAATAGAGCAGTAACAAGAAAAGATTATCAAGTAAGAGCTTTATCATTACCTACAAAGTATGGGAATGTTGCAAAAGCATATTGTTCTGCAGATGGTGAATTGGATAATAACTCTCCTGCATCAATTCTTTCAGACCCACAAAGTTTAAAACAATTTACAGAATTAGTAAATGATTTAAAAGAAAAAGATTTAACGCAATTAGAAACTCAAAAAGAAATACAAAAATTCTTAGTTGGTAAAAAAGCTAACATAGATGAAAAGAATAATCCTTTTGCAATTAATCTATATGTTTTAGGATATGATAATAACAAATATTTAAATAGTTTAAATAGAGCAGTAAAAGAAAACTTAAAAACTTATTTAAATGAATATAGAGTTTTAACTGATGGTGTTAACTTATTAGATGGTTTTGTAATCAATATTGGAGTAGATTTTGAAATAAGAGTTTATGGTGGATACAACACAAGAGAAATCTTATTAAACTGTCAACAAGAAATACAAGAATTTTTTAATATAGACAATTGGTCTTTCAATCAACCAATAAACATTTCAGAATTAGAACTTATAATCGCAAATGTAGAAGGAGTACAATCTGTACCTAAATGTGAAATTGTAAATAAATGTGGTGGTACTTATTCAAATGTAAAATACAATATTTCAGATGCAACGAAAAACAAACAAGTTTATCCATCGTTAGACCCATCTGTATTTGAATTAAAGTATCCAAATAAAGATATAAAAGGGAGAGTGGTATAATGTATTATTTTGTAACAGCATCTAAAGACGCAAGTATTTACTTACAACAACCTACTCAAAATACAGGGTTAGATGAAGTATTAGAAGTATCAAAAGTTTATTATGGTACTTTAAAAGATACTGCTCGTTCTCTTATTAAGTTTGATACTACTCCATTATCACAATCAATAGCAAGTGGTGAAGTAACAATGAGTTCTGCACATTTAATATTAAAAGAATGTGAATCAAATGAAATACCAACCGATTATACTCTTTATGCCTATCCTGTATCTCAATCATGGGAAATGGGTATTGGAACACGATTTGATGAAATATCAACTGATGGTGTTTCTTGGAATAAAAAAAACTCAACAGAAGATTGGTTAGTAACTGATTTTGCAAGTGGAACAACGGGTTCATTTAATGGTAAAGGAGGAACTTGGTATACTGGTTCTTCAGCATCACAAGCATTTTCCTATCAGACAACTGACATAGATATGAATGTACTAACTCCATTGAATTCTTGGATTAGTGGTTCTATACCAAATGAGGGTTGGATTATAAAACACGCATCAGCAAAAGAAAATGATACTGTTGATTATGGACAAATAAAGTTTTTTGGAAAAGAAACAAATACTATATACCAACCGAAGTTAAGAATTGGTTGGGATGATTCTTCTTTCTCTACTGGTTCTCTTAGTGCATTAACTGCCGATGATATTCATATCACATTTAAGAGATTAAAAGTAAGATATAAACGAGGAAGTAAACCTACAATCAGAGTTTTTGGGAGAGAAAAATATCCTCTTAAAAATTACACCAATCAATATGCTTATACAGATGTATATTATTTACCATCAACTACTTACTACCAAATTAAAGATGTAGTAACAGATGAAGTGGTGGTTCCATTTAATGACAATTATACAAAAGTAAGTTGTGATTCAAATGGTAATTATTTTAAATTAAATTTAAGTAACTTTGAATATAACAGAGATTACTATATAGAAATAAAAGTAAATAGAAGTGGTGTAATTGAATACTTTGCAGATAAGGATTTGACTTTCACCGTAGAGAAGTAAAATGGCAATAGACAATCAGTTTAGGATTAATGAACTAATTAGTAGTGGTTCTAAAGCAATTGTTTCAAAAGATGTAGAAACAGGAAAACATACTTTTGTTACAAATGCAGATACTATTGTATTGGGTAAAAGTGAAGGTGGAACTGCACCTTATACTCATATTCTTGGTGAACGAGATGGAGAACAAGTTGGTAGAATTGAAAAAGCAAAGTATGATGAAGAACAACTAAAAAAATCTGTTGATATTGAAGTTGATGAGTTAATTGGTAAACCAAGAAAACCAAAACCTGATGTTGTTCCGAGACCAGTATATGAAGATTTAAGAAAATTATATGAACAAGCATTGTCTGATTTGGCAGCTGCAAATGCAAGAATAGCAGAATTAGAAAGTCAAATACAATCACTAATTTCAGAAATAGAAGTATTGTTAATTGAAAATGATTCTCTTAAAATACAAAAAGCATCAGCAGATAATGAAGCACAATCAGCTACACAAAGATATTCTGATTTATTAAAAGACTTTTCTAATTCTATTATTAAAGGAACACGAGATGGTATTGAAAGAGTTTCACTAAAAGCACAGGTAGAGGGTCTACAAGCACAAAAAGAATCTTTAAGAGCTCTATTAGTCCAAACACAATCTCAGTTAGCAGGTGCACAAGCCGAAACAACTGCAGCAGCAGCTGGATTAGTGCCTGGTAAAGATAATGAATTCTTCTATAAAGTTGAATCTGAAACAGAAGCTGCAAAAGAAGCAGATATTGGATGGACAACTGCAAAAAGAAAGAATGTTAAAACAAGTGGTAAAGCAGGATACATAGAAGTACAAAACTTAAAAGACAATGGAGAGTTAATTACAAAACTTGAAATCCAAACATCAGGTCAACTATCAGAATGGGGACCATTAGGATTTACTGAAGCAACCTCCAAGTCACCTGGTCCTGCTAAAACTAAAAATACAAATATTGAACAAGGAGCAAAAGAGAAATTTGATTTATATTTCAATGTTAAGATTGGTGGAAAAAATAAACCAAAACCACCAAGTGGGGGAGCAAAAGATTATAAAGGTACATGGGTATTAAAAGTAACTTATTCAGATGGAACATCATCTGAAACTGAAAACTTAAGTTGGGCAGTTAGAAAAAATAGAAAGAGTTAATAAATGGCAATAAAAGATTTTAAAAAAATAGAGGGAACAAAAGGATACTTTGTTGATGACAAAGACCGAAATATCTTTGAGAGAGAAATCTCAAAAGGATACTTTGGTATGAATACTGGTGACCTTATTGAGTTTATTATCTATGATTCCAATGATAATCAATTACCACAAGAAGCAAATGGTGGTAAGTTAGTAAGATACATAGAGTATAATGATAATACTGAAAAGAAATATTTCGGTAAAGTTCAAAAAAATAAACTAACAATAAAATCAAATGACTCTGATTCATTTTTTATAGATGCTGAAAAACTTATTAAAGAGGCAGGGTATTCTCAAGGTATTTTTAAAACACAAGTTTCTTTAGTAAATAGAAGATTGGGTTCTGAAGATAGAGTAAATGATAAAGTTTGGATACACGAAATGAAACAGGAAAACCTAATTCTGATTTAGAAGCAAGATATGAATGTTTTATAAAATGTGAAATGTTTGCTGGAGATGTTTATCCGTTTATAGATGACTTTGTAAACCAAATCCAAGTAGAAGATATTATAAAAAATATGTTGACTTTAAAGGGTAAAGTTGAAAGTGGTAAAAAGTATATAGATTTAATAAAAAAAGAATTTAAGATTGATAATTTTGATATTTGGGTAACTAAAGTTAGAGAAAAAATTATTGAATCTGCAAATCATTTTAAAAATAACAGAGAATATAATATAATATCAAACAAATATGGTAAACCTCTAAGTGGTGAACCAAAACTATGTTATAAGGAAAATGAAATATCAGAAACAATTGTAAGTATAGTAGAAAATGTAATACAATTTTATTTACCAAAAAGAGAATTGAAAGAGGATAGTATACTTAGTTTTGAACAACAAAAGACAATTGATAAAGTAGATGAGTTACTAAAAACAGTAACAAGTAATGAGGAATTTGAAACATCTATACCAGAAACAATAAATGCAAAGATTGTAGGTTGTAAAGACCCAAATGCAGGAAATTATAATCCTGATGCAGATATACATGACCAAACAATGTGTATTTATGTAGAACCAGACCCAGACCCAAAGCCAATTGATACACCTACAAACCCAATTCAAACTCCAGTTATAGAACCTGTAAATAGTGGTGGTGGTGGGGATAGTGGTTCATCAGGCGGTAGTGGAGATAGTGGTGGAGGTAGAGATATACCAAATCCAGGTGATAATGAAGTAGTAAATAGAGAAGATTTAGATATACAAAATTATAGATAAAAACTAGGGTAAGATAATGGCAGATAATAAATATCAAAATAGGGGTGTTAGAGGAATTTCTACTGATAAGGGATTTACCGATGAAGTTGTTGAAAACAAAGGTATTCCAATCGTATCTGGTGGAGGTATATCTGATAACGCATTGATTAATTCAGGAGAAGCAACAGGACCTATATCTACATTAAACATTAAACCTGATACCTTTGATGATATTATTATTAATAATGATATTTTAAAACCAATAACTAATTTATCTTTAAATGTTACTGTTCAACAAGGTGATTTGTATATCAATGAAAAATTAAATACTAATAGAAGTTTTTTATATACCGATAAGCAACTTAGTGATGGTCTTACATTTGAAGTAAAAAGTTCCGCAGGTATATCAAAGGAAAAATACTATTTAGTTTCTGAAGAAAATAGAACTATTTGTTTATATCAAACAATTAGAGAATGGGATAGAGAAGATGGAATTGGTTCAACTCCAAGAACAAAAATAAAAACATTTGAAAAAATTGGAATACATACGATATCTTTTACAGATATAATTTTAGATAAAGTAATATTGGATGAAGTAGATGAAAGACCTATTGACCCAATAGGACCAGATGTTCCTATTGTTTTAGATACACCAATTATAGAAGTTTCACCATCAACTTATACATACAATATAAACAATCCACAAGGATTTTCTATTATTTGGAGAACACAACTTGCAGATAAAGTAAACTTTAATTTAGGAAAAGTACAAAAAGAATTAAAACCACAAGGTGATATGGTTTTAACTAAATCAGATTTTCCAAATGGTGTTGGTCAATATACAATTTATTTACAACCAGTTAATAATGATGGTGGTAGTGGTGCTTTTGCAAGTATTGTTGTAAATATAATTTCAAAAGCATATATTCCAGGACCAGATATTGTAACAATAGACTATCCTGAAAACATAATAGGTGCAGATTTTAAAGGATACGATGTAGATTTTAAAATAAATTGGTCATCTATTAATACAAATTGGGTTGACATATATGTAGGAAAAGTTTCTGATAAAACATTAGTTGCAAAAAAACAATCACCACAAGGAAAATCTATACTAAATATTCAAAATGTATTACAAGCTGCAGGAACAAATGTTGAAAAAGATGTAGATGTAGTTGATTTTAAACTAATATTAGTACCATATAATTCAGAGGCAGATGAAGTTGTATCTGGTAAAAACGAAGAAATTAAAATAAGATTTGATGTTAGTAACATTAAATTAAGAAGAAATAATGTTTTAAAAGACATAAGGTCAGCAATAACTTCGACACTTGACACATCAATATTAAAATCAGACAACTCCAAATACCTTACCCATCTTTTACACTTTGGAAATGGTGAAAATAAATTAATATCAACATGGGATATTGATAGAGAAACATTCTCTGAGTATAAAGTAGTTAATGAAGCAACAGGAGAAGAGAAAAAAATAAAAGAAGAAAAGTCTCTTGTTTTAAAATTATACGAACCATTGGGTGGAGAAATACAGCCAAATCAACAAGTTTGGATTTCTAAAATACAATCTATACCAATAGTTGAGTCATTAACAATTTTAAATGAAGGAGATGATGAATGTATTGTTTTACAACCAAACCTAAATGATAAATTTACAGATAATGTTGGTTTACAGATTTATGATGATTTAATTACAAGTGGTTCTACTACATCTACTGACATTGTAAATGAGTTTGTAAGTGGTAGTGGTTATAATCTAAAAGGATTGGATATAGATTTTGTAAGTCAATCTTATAGTATTATTGAAACTGGTTCTGGTGCATTTAAACAAAAAGGTGCTCAAACAATCAATTATGGAAACTTTGTTAAGTATTCATCAGCTGAAGAAAGAATCGAAAACTTTTGGTATAAAGTTAAACTAATAGAATTTTATAATAATAAATTAGATTTAGTTACTTCAGGTTCTCATTATCTAACAAGTATAACTTTAAGAAATGAAAAACAAAAAATAGAACATCAAATAAATGGTGTTAAAAATGGATTTGATGCTTTCGAAAGTTTCTTATACACAAGTTCTTCGTTAGGTGGATTAACTTATCCTGGTGCAGGTCAAAACGAAGTTTCATCTTCAACATCTGCAGATGGTTTATCTTGGTATAATAGTACTTTAGGAGATAGATTTAGTCCATCGGAAGGTAGTGCAAGACATTATGACTTGTATAACGATTCAAGATTAGTAAACAACCTACCATCTCATGTACAAAACTCAAGTGAGGGTGAAGAATTTACTTTATTCTTTGATATGATTGGACAGCACTTTGATAATATTTGGGTGTATATAAAATCATTAGCAGAAAGTAGAAAACTTGAAAACAAACAAAATGTTGGTATAAAAGATAGATTCTTGTATCAAATGTTAGAGTCATTGGGTTGGGATGCAGACATTGGAGTTAAATCTGCAGCACTTTGGGATTTCGCATTTGGTAAAGATAAAGATGGTACTCAATCAAGAGCAACAAGTGGAAAGAAAAGACAAAATGAAGTTTGGAGAAGAATCCTTAACAACTTACCTTACTTACTAAAACACAAAGGTACAAAAAGAGCAATCCATGCTTTAATGAGTTGTTATGGTGTTCCATCATCTATTTTAACAATAGCAGAGTTTGGTGGACCAAGAGATATAACAAAAAGTGGTACTTCTAAATTTACTTATGAAGATAGAACTGCGGCTATAAACATTAGTGGTAGTAAATCTATTGATGTTGATTGGAAAGCATATAACGGAGACCATCCTAATTCAGTAGAGATTAGAATTAATACAGAAGTAAAACAAGACCACAAAATTATTAGTGGTAGTAATTGGTCATTGGATGTAATAAAAGATACAGGTTCGTTGGCTAAAGTACAGTTAACAGTAGGTTCGGTATCTCAATCAACAGCAACATTCCCATTCTTTAACGATGAATATACACAAATAGTTGTAAATAGAACAACAGGAAGTTTAACTGATGAATTTACATTCTATGCAAAAGAAGGTTTCCAAGAAAGAATTAGAAACGAAGTTTCAAAATCATTAACTTCAGTTGATAAATCTTGGGAAAGTGGAAGTCAAATATCAATCGGTGGTTCTACATTTAATGGTAAAGTAGATGAGTTTAGATTATGGACAACTGCATTGAATGAAGTAGTAATTGATAATCACACTCTTTTACCAGATGCAATTGACGGAAACTCACCATCGGCATCAAGTGAAGATTTGATATTTAGAAATGATTTTGAATATCCAAAGAATAGATATAGTGATACTTCAATTAATAATGTTGCAATAACAACAACATATGCAGCATCTTCAACCGCAACTAATTTTGATAATAATACAACCTATCCTTATCACTATACACCATATGATAGAACTGTAACTGCAAATGTTCCATCGAGTGGTACTTCATTTGGAAATAAGTTTAGATTTGAAAATCAATTTGAATTAGGTGAAGATACTGTACTAAACGCAACATCATCAATTGATTTATCTTATAGACAAAGAGCAACTAAAAAGTCATTTGATAAGGCACCAGTTGATACAAACAAGTTAGGTTTATTCTTTTCACCAACAAAAGAAATAGATTTAGATATTTTAAAATCAGTTGGTCCACTTAATATTGATGATTATATTGGTGACCCTGCAGATAATTATAACGAAGAATATTCTGGATTAAAAACATATAGAGAATATTATTTCCAAAGATATAATCTTAATTTTAACGAATATGTACAACTTGTTAGATATTTTGATAAAACATTATTTGACCAATTAATAACTTTAGTACCTGCAAGAGCAAAAGTTGCAAGTGGATTATTATTACAACCACATATATTAGAAAGAAGTAAAACTAAATGGAATAGACCAAGTGGTGAAGAAAACTATCATGAAGCAACTATATCTAATACAGTAAATAATCAGTTAAGTTCTTCTATATCAAATATAGATGCTTTAGTATCAGCAAGTGAAGATATAAATCCAATAGTAGAATATAATAATATTGAGGGTCATATTAGTGAATCTGATGACTCAAAAGTAACAGTAGAAATTAAAAACTACGATGGAACATATCAAAGTGAAGATGATATATCATTATCGGGTACAATAACAAGAAATCAATCATCAACAGGTGGACAATTTGAATTTTTAGTAAATGCACAAATAACAGGTTCAACACTTGCTTCATATTTCCAAACTGATGGATATGAACAAATAGGAATGGACTTTGATGGATTGTCGAGATTAGGATTTGGTTTATATGGAAAAGATTCATATTCTATAAGAACAAGATTTGATGGTAGAGGAAATTTAATAAAAGATAAAGTAAGAGTATTTAAAATCAAAGAATCATATCAAGAAGATGTAATAATTAATATTAATACAAATGATTCAAGTATGGGTACTCAAGTTAGTGAAATAACAAAATATAAAGATAAAGTTGTTATATTGAGTCAATCTGGCTCTGCACCAACAGTTGGAGGTAATGTTACCGAAGTAACTCCTTTAGATGGGTTCTTCTCAACGCATTATGTTAATGTTGGTGATTTAACAAGTGGTATGGAAAATTCATTCTTTAATGGTTCAAAACAAACAAGCGCAACTACCTTAGACGGTGGTTCGCCAGTTCAAACATTTACTACTAATCCAAATACATTAAGAGTATCTGATAGTGGAAGAGGTAGTGGAGAACCAATTTTAGAGGTTGACTAATATTTATATGAAAGGAAAAATTATTAAAAATATAAATTGTTATATTTATATATTGAATATTAATAGGGAATAAATTATGGCTTACTTAGATAACTCAACAATAACCGTAGATGCAATTCTTACCAAAAAGGGTAGAGAAAAACTTGCAGCTGGACAAGGTTTAAACATTACACAATTTGCTTTAGGAGATGATGAGGTTGATTACACATTGTATGAACCAGCACATCCAAAGGGTAGTGCATATTATGATGCAGCAATTAGAGCAATACCAATTACTGAGGCTTCACCTGATGAAACTCAAGTATTAAAATATAAATTGGTAACATTACCAAAAGGAACAACAAAGATTCCTCAAGTTGAATTTGGTGTACCGAACATTTCAGTTACACAAACTTCAGGACAAGTTTCTCTTTCACCAACAACTTCACCAAGTGGAAACGCATCTAAAGGATATACATTAGTATTATCTAATAAGAATGCAGGTTCTATTGTAGGTCAAGGTGCAGGAGCAGGAACAGGAACAATACCAGTATTTTTGGGAGATGAAGTAACAACTACTGCAGCCGTAGAAAGTGGATTAACATTCACATTTATCCCTAACCCAAATATTACAACAACTATTAGAACAACATTGACTGTATATGGTAACGAAACGGGTGGTTCACAAACTATTCCTATTACAGTAACTTATGTACAACCAACATAATAACGGAGATTATAAAAGATGGCAACAATAACAGGACAAGCAGGAGTAGATTTATCATCAGATTTA
>Ga0209308_10003415_pt1 | contig 13019 bp, 10 predicted proteins | sample COGITO_mtgs_1204_3_FD_184806 | JGI IMG/M metagenome (GOLD analysis project Ga0209308, IMG submission 184806) | Pelagic marine microbial communities from North Sea - COGITO_mtgs_120405 (SPAdes) (version 2) | ecosystem: Environmental > Aquatic > Marine > Epipelagic ...
TATAAGTAAGTAAAATAAAGATAAGTTTGACTGAGACAAGCGGATTTTTATTCGCTATAATTGCGCGCTATTTTTCCAACCTCTAACTACGCAAGACAGCCCTATGACTGACAGCAATGATAAGCAACAATCTGGTATCAAAGACCTTATAGCCAAAGGACGGGAACAAGGTTACTTAACCTACGCTGAAGTGAATGATCACCTGCCTGAAGATATAGCCGACCCTGAACAGGTCGAAGACATCATTCAAATGATCAATGACATGGGAATTACCGTGTTTGAAACTGCCCCCGATGCAGAAACATTGCTCATGATGTCCGGCGACAATACCCCAGATGAAGTTGCTGCTGCTGAAGCGGCCGCTGCGCTTGCGTCCGTAGAGTCTGAGCAGCATCGAACAACAGATCCTGTGCGCATGTACATGCGAGAAATGGGCTCAGTTGAGCTTTTGACCCGTGAAGGTGAAATTGAAATCGCCAAACGAATTGAGGAAGGCACAAGAGAATTAATGTCCGCAGTCGCAGACTGGCCTTCAAATGTTGCCGCGGTTATTGCTGAATGGGATAAGGTTGTTGAGGGAGAGAGAAAACTCACTGATGTTATCAGCGGCTATTTAAACCCCATGGAGCACGTTCCATCAGCACTTGCTCAGCAACAAGCGGCTGAAGCAGCCGAAGCAGAAAGAATTGCCAACGGTGAAGAAATTGACGAAGAAGAGGAAGAAGAAGAGCACGAAGGTGGCTTAGATCCAGAAGAAGCCACTCAACGCTTTGAAGAAATTCGTGCACTCATGATCAAAACAGATAAATCTGTCGCACGCTACGGACGCGACGGAAATGCATCTATAAAAAATATGCAGGAACTCGGTGAATTATTTAAGTTTCTGAAGTTGACCCCTCGTCAGTTTGACCCTCTAGTGGCCGTTATTCGCGCTGCGGTAGAAAAGATCCGTGCTGAAGAACGCAACATCATGAAACTCTGCATTCGTTTTTCAAAAATGCCGCGTAAAGAGTTTATTAAGTCATTCCCAGGCAACGAAACCAATCTAAAATGGACTGGTACCCTGGTGAAAGCAAAAGTCGACTATTCAAATGGCATTGCTAATCAAGAAATAGAAATTTTACGGTCTCAGCGGAAGCTCATACAGGTACAAACAATGAGCGGCCTGTCCATCCTACAAATAAAAGATATTAATAGACGTCTCACAATTGGTGAAGCCATGGCAAGGCGCGCAAAGAAAGAGATGGTGGAAGCAAACTTACGCCTTGTGATCTCAATCGCTAAGAAATATACAAATCGCGGGCTACAATTCTTAGACCTTATCCAAGAAGGTAATATTGGCTTAATGAAAGCCGTAGATAAGTTTGAATATCGCCGTGGTTACAAGTTTTCAACCTACGCGACATGGTGGATTCGACAAGCAATAACGCGTTCTATCGCCGACCAAGCCAGAACTATTCGAATTCCTGTGCACATGATTGAAACGATCAATAAGCTCAATCGTATTTCTCGCCAAATGCTTCAAGAGATGGGCCGAGAGCCGTCGCCCGAAGAATTGGCCGAGCGCATGGAAATGCCTGAAGATAAGATTCGTAAGGTCCTTAAAATCGCCAAAGAGCCCATTTCTATGGAGACTCCCATTGGTGAAGACGAAGATGCAAGTATTGGCGACCTTATTGAAGACATCACTATTGCCCAGCCGATTGATGAGGCTACCAAGAGCAACCTCACCGACTCAACACGTGGTGTACTAGGCAGTTTAACTGCGCGAGAAGCCAAGGTTCTGCGCATGCGTTTTGGTATCGACATGAACACAGACCACACCCTAGAAGAGGTGGGTAAACAGTTTGATGTAACTCGCGAGCGTATTCGACAGATTGAGGCAAAAGCGCTACGTAAACTGCGTCATCCCACGCGCTCTGATCACCTGCGTAGCTTTATCGACGAGCAGTGATTTTTCAAGGGCCCATAGCTCAGCTGGTTAGAGCAGTCGACTCATAATCGATTGGTCGTAGGTTCAAGTCCTACTGGGCCCACCATTTTCAAACCTTCATTTCATAATCTAAATGGGACCATAAGTCACTCATTTGGCTAGTTTGGCTCACCCTTTTGATATTGAAACGATTAGATAATGCCTCAATAAAGGGCGCGCTGTAGCGCATCTAGCCGAAGGCGAACTTTGATTGAATTGTTATGTTCTTTTGCATTGCTGCGCATACTTGTCATCAATCTCTAGTGGTAGCTGATACTCATATTTACTTTCCATAACAAGCCAAACTGGTGTATACGTCCAATTCCAGTGGCAAGCTGGAATTGAAACAATTATTCCGGCATATTTACCCGAAGTTATTTTTCCATCTAATGTCCAGCACCGTCCATTAGAACCATCTGATGCATCGATAACCTTTATCACCTCAAATTTCGTTCGCTCTTCAAGAACACCAATAGGAATCCATGAGCATTTTGGGAGATCGAACAAACCTAAATCTTCTTTGGTGAACTCTGAAAGGCTATGCCTTGGCGTGCATTCATTTGCACCAGCTTGCTGAACTAAAAAATTCGTTCCCCAGCCCCAGTACTCAGAGAGGACAACATTTTCTTTGAACTCATAGCATGTGCCAACTAAATCTTTAGCGACTTCATCATCAGTTCCATCGTAGCTAACGCATGATGAAACACCGACACATAGAATAAATAAGAAAATTATGCGCAATTTCACCCTCCTATCTAGGAACATAACGCCCCGTTAACGGGCGAGCGCAGTTTGCGAGTCCGTGCCAGCGTTGTTTGCTGGCGTTTTCGTTAAACGGTTTGTTATACAACGTTTGACTGTTCATTTTGACAATGCTTAAAAGTAACTCTAATAGGTCGAAAGAAGGAGTAAACCCATAAACCTGGGGTGATGAACAACCACATAAAACAAGCAAATAGCAGCCCTAAAAATGGCCCCATGATTAAACCATACAATAATCCTTCGACACCTGTTCTTTGCACTCCATTCCATTGAATGGTTTCAGCTCCGAAAAAAGCAGCAATACCACAAATAATGGCAAAAACACTCAAGCCAGCGGTAAGGCCAAGAAATAGCAGTTTAAATAGCGATTTTTTAGATATTTTTTTAGCTACGATTTCCATTATAATTCATTCCTTTAGTTGTATAACGCCTTTGTCACAGGCTTAATTGTAGTGGAACCTTTTGCCGTACAATTGCGAAGCAATGGCAAAAGGTGTAACGGAAATTAAGCCCTGTGCACAAACTTGTTAAGGTCACATTGGCACCCTTGATATATTGCCCTCATCTCAGTGCTTAAACTTTAGCTCTATTACCTTCGACTTTTTTATTTCGAGATTTTCTTTATGACTACTTTTGAGTGACAAATCAAAAAATGAAGTGATGTAGTAGATCATTTCTTCGTGGAATCGTTTGGCTAAAATCCCATCAGTCCAGGATGAATGTCTAACTCTTTTAAATATTTGTAAATATTTTGATGGCTTGGTTTTATCAAAGGTGCCATTTGATTCAATTAAGCTAGGTGATATTGAGCGATCTTTTGAACCACCTTGATATAGAGTTTTAACATTAGTCATACTGCTAATTCTGTCTTGTAGCGCAAAGGGTTTGTTCCATGGAGAGAGCAATGCAATAGAAATGACTTCATTTCGCTTCCATGAATCCCAAGCGCCTGCGAGCCCCATGCAGGTATAGCCACCCATTGAATGCCCCATGCAACCTACTTGCTTAAAGGTCTTGATGTACTGAGCATAAGTACTAGAGGGTAACGCATCTAGCAGCTTATGAAGGTCATCTCTTCGATTGCTATTTGTTGTCTCTGTCCACTTTTCTGACTCGCGCCATGGTACATCAGGCGTTGTGTTGCCTGAAATACAGTCTGCATGTTTTGGTGAAACTACTATATAACCGGCATTAACGAGACGGTCTTGAATACCAGCGTAATCAGCTGGACATGCTCCCATTCCATGGGAAAAAATAATTAATGGGTAAATACCATTATCCGGCTGACGAATTTCAACCTCTACGTCTTCTATCGTATCTGCATTAAAAACAGCTGCGATGGAAGGAACCGTTTGCGCTGTTAAAGATAATAAAATCAAAAAAGCTTTAATGTGAGAAAAATTCATCTTTATGACCTTAACGCCGCCAGCACAGGCCGAAGCACGCAGTGCGGAGGTCCAGCTCCGAAGGGGTGATTGTGCCTGGCCTTGTTAGATGATTGCTGGCTATTTGCTGTAATTGAACCACTTCACCACCGTATTACTTATCTCTGTACATGAGGATATTTTTATAGAGGTAAATTCCACACCTACGGGAACCCCTTTACTTGATGATAACCTTACTTGTGTATTATCACCGCCCCATGCTCCGGAGATTGAATCTAGTGTAACTAGCTGACCGCTATTTGTTGAAAGCACAGCCTTAATGCAACCTTCTGGGTATCTTTTCTCTACTTCTCTAAGTGCGTCTACGGCATTATCTGCAGATATGTAGCTTGTAATATCGATATATAAAGCAGCACCTCCAGTAATGGCTTCTATTTTTTCGGCTGGTGCTAACTCAACACCTTCAGTTCCAATGTTAATTGGATCTTGAGTAACCAAAGTGTAGCCACCAAAGATAAGTATTTTCAGTAGAGTAAGTATCCTGATCTCCTTTCATCTAACATTTGTATATTGCGCATGCGCATTTAGCCGCTTTCACTGTTTTAGGAAAGTGACGGTAAGTGTTTGGTTTGGTGGGTTTTTATTCATGATTCTTGGATTCCTTTCCAAAAAAAAGTGCGCATGCGCATTAATCTTCTTGGCGTTGCGCGTTAATCTTCCTACTTTTTTACTAACCAACTGATTTTCCGAACATTATAAGAATCAGCAGCGTGTAAATACGCATTCCTTATCTTAAGGTGCGCACAAAATTTGTCAATAAGTTAAATATACTGTACATTTATACAGTATATTTGCAAGCACAGGGAGGTGCTGATAATGAGTCCTTTTCTAGAAACCTTACGGCGAGATATAAGACTGCGTGGTTATAGTATGCGCACAGAAAAAACCTATTTATATTGGATTCGCCAGTTTATTTATTTCACTAAGAAGCGCCATCCTTGTGACGTTGGCGCGGTTGAGGTTAAAGCTTTTTTAACTTATCTGGCTGTAGAACGCTGTGTGGCAATTAACACCCAAAAGGTAGCTCTAAATGCGTTAGTTTTTCTTTACCATAAATTTTTACAGGTGCAACTAGGTGATTTAGGGTTTACATTGGCAACCAAACAACGCGTATTGCCTATTGTATTGAACAGGGAGGAAGTTAATAAAATTATAGGGTGCTTAAAAGGCCGTAATAAACTTATCGTAGCTTTACTTTATGGTAGTGGCTTGCGTATTTCTGAATGCTTGCGGCTACGAGTTCAAGATGTCGGCATTCATCGTTTGTGCATAACCATTAGAGATGGCAAGGGAAACAAGGACAGACAAACTTTACTTAGCCCAAGGGTGGTAGGCGAGCTAGAAGCCGCTATTAAAAGTACGTTAACGCTTTTGGTCCAGGATAATCTACAAGGTGTGGGTCCATCATTACCCTTTGCCTTAGGTAAAAAGTATCCGAATGCTTTTCGGTCTCCCAAGTGGGCCTTTATCTTCCCATCAACTGGCGTATGCAGGCATCCGGTCACCGATGTCGTGTGTTGTCATCATTTGCATTCATCGGTCATAAGGAAAGCGTTAAATGAGGCCGTAAAGGCCGCTGGCATCACGAATAAGACGGTTAACTGCCATACCTTTAGACATTCTTTTGCCACGCACTTGCTAGAGGCCGGCACAGACATACGCACAGTGCAGGAGTTACTTGGCCACAACGAGGTCAAAACCACCCAGATTTATACCCATGTACTTGGAAAGCATTATGCTGGAACAAAAAGCCCACTAGACAGGTTGGCGTTTGATTAAACAGCAGGCCGTAAGAGCGAGCGCGACTAGCGAGTAAAACTAGAGCGCTCGAGGCGTAGTAAAGAATGAGTTAATTAAGGGTTCAAACGACGCTAAAGAGTCTGTTTGATAACTGGGGTCAAAGGCGGCTTGATCCCATTTGTCGGTAAATTCGATGGCTTTTGAGTACCACGCTTCGCTTGTGTATTGCTTGCGCAAGCCTTGGGGTTTGCCCATGTATTGATAGTAGTGTTCGCCCTGAAAGTCTTGGTGCGTCCTAAGAATATGGTACGCATCGTCACTAACATAGGGTTTGACAATTTCGGCCACAATTTGGCCATGATTAAGCACATTAACCACCTTACCAATATCGTGAATTAAACTGATTAAAATCATCTCGTCATCAGCACCCGCCCTTCTGGCCATGGTGGCTGTTTGCAGAGCATGGTGGAGTTGGTCAGTACCAAAACCCAAGGTCAGTTCCGCTAACTGTTCTAGCATTGAAATAACGCGTTTGGGCATGTCTTGAATATGCGGCATATGCTGTTCAGTAATGTGCTGCCACTCTTCTGCAGTACTGCTGTCCATTCGTGTAAACATAAATAGGCTCTCATCAAATTAAGTTAAGTAAGGAAAAGGCCTCTTTTTCAACTCTATACACTTCTTGCCTATTAATCTAGTTGAGTCCCAGAACGAACCACCCTGAATAAAATAACAAAATAACAAAATAACAAAATAACAAAATAACAAAAGAGTACTATAAAGAACGCAAACAATTACACAACTGATTGAATCAGTCAATTTTTAATAGGTAACTCACAACTAACTTCATACTTACTCAAACTGCCACCTCTGATATTTAAATAGTGATAATGACTGCATGATCTAATAGCGTTATAGTCAACACTGTTTTGGCCTGTAGCAATTACCTTATCAAGAGTGTTACAACATGTCTTTAAAAACAATAAATCATGCCACCGAAGCATTTAAGCAAGGTGATTTAAAGAAGGCAACCGCGCTCTTTGACAAGATTCAAAAGAAACTTACTCAGCCCCAGCATTTACATGCTTGCACATTGGCCTACCTACAATCTGGCCGCCACAATGACGCACAAAAAGTGCTCAAGAAACTCATGGCCAAAGTTAAAAAAAATCCGCAACTGCTGTCATTATCTGGGGATATAAACAAAGCTAAAGCCGACATCTCAGCGGCCATAGATGACTATCGTCGTGCCACAGAGCTAGCTCCACAGGTGCCTGAGTTGCACTACAACTTGGCACTTACATTATTTCAAGTTTCTAAAATTAGTGCAGCCAAGGCTACATTAGATAAAGCACTCAAGATTAGACCAAATTACCCAAAAGCTTTAGTTTTACTTGGACGATGTCTTGCATCAATGGAACAATTTGAACGAGCGAAGCAAGCATTCAACAGAGCGATAAAGATTGAACCCAATAGTTACCTTCCCCATTATCGATTAGGCCGCCTGCACGCCCATAAGGGCAACTCAGACAAGGCGTCTGGGTCACTCGATAGATCTTTGCAAATTAACAAGCAACTTTCACCAGCCCGAGAGGCACTTATTTTAAACAGCATCTATTCTGGGAATCACGAAAGCACTATAAACCAGATCAATACTGCCCTAAAAATGGCACCACATGATAAAAGTATCATCGCCATCGCGACAGATTGGTCAATTGAAAATGGTCAAGATGATCCCTACATCTACTATGATAAAGCATGGCGAAACCACCCCACGGCAAGTCTTTTTCAAGACTTTATCACTCGTTTAATCTCATCTTCTGACATTAATCGTGCTGAAAAGCTTCTGAGTGAATATGAAACCACACAAGGTAAAGACTTTGCGTGGGAGTCAGCCAAGCTGAAAGTGTTTGAAAAGCAAGGCAACTACGATGGAATAATTTCACTAATTAAGTCGTCACCTCACCGATCAAAACATTTGAGATATAGCTGTTTGGCTAACTTCGCTCTAGGTCATTATGGAAATAGTTACGAAATTGCTGAAAAGCTTCACCTTAGTCAGCCAGCCAACCAGTACTATTTGGCATTATTAGCAACAGCTCTTCGGTGTCTTGGTGACCCAGAGTATGAGCGACTTGCGGACTATAATAAGTTAGTTTTTCGGGCTAATTTAAAGACCCAATTTGAAAATTACTCGCAGTTCACTGCTTTCAGAAAGGATCTCGTTGAGCACCTCAATGAAATACATATTACTCGCCATGCCCCCCTGAACCAGTCAGTACGTGGGGGAACTCAAACGCCTGGCAATTTATTCGCACAAAGTAAAAGTCCTTTGATTCATACCTTAAAGCAATCACTAGCCGATATTTCAGAGCCATTCTTTGAAAGTTTAAATTCAACGGGGTTAGGTGAGAATCACCCTATCATCACTGAGTATCCTGACACCCCATATTTTCATGCTAGTTGGTCAATACGTACCTCTGAAGGTGGATTTCATAAATCGCATATCCATTCAAAGGGTTGGTACAGCAGTGCCTGCTATATTGATATTCCTGACGTTATTGACGATCAGTCCGACGCTGGGTATCTGGTGTTAGGAAAACCGCCTTTCAAGACAAAAGATGAATTACACCCTGACTACAGCATTAAACCCGAAGCAGGATCACTTGTTTTATTTCCTAGCTATATATGGCATGCAACTCTGCCCTATCAAGGTGAAGGTAATCGACTCGTGGTCGCCTTCGACGTTGGTGCGCCCAATCTATTTGTTTAAATAGTACTTCCCTAAAGCAAAATAATCATAAACTAGAATTAAAAAGGTCCGCCCTGCTCAAAAGGATTAGACCAGAGAGTTGAGTAAACAGAAGTTCCATCAATAAAATAAACCGCATCATCATCAAATACTGAACGATGAGGCCCATTATTCCACCAATTATCCGTTACCGACTTGATATGACCGACCTCAACAATCGTTGCAACTGCAGGATTATCTTTGCCCTGTAACTGAAGCATATAAAGTCTATTTTGCTGAAAATAATCATCCTCGTCTTTTCCATACACAGTTAAGGGCACAGCAAAACGGTCAGTAGACTCATCATATTGTTGGTAAGTAAACGCATGACGGTTATAGCGAGCTTCAGAATAGCTCCAACTGCCGTCTCCAAGAAGGTGTGTACCCAGGGAATAAGGCGCAGTCATGTCACTTATATTAAATAACTCTAGCTTTGTTAGCCCATTCTCATCAGCACCTAACCCTAACAACAAATCATCATTTACCGGATGAAGAAAATCAGAAAATCCCGGTATGGTAAGCTCTCCAGCAATCATGGGATCTTCTGGATTGGTCACATCAATCACATACAAAGGGTCAACTGTCTCAAAGGTCACTAAATAGAGTGTATCGCCAAAAAACCTTACACCGTAGAGACTCTCGTTAGGTTTGCCTATTTTTTCAGGCCTATTAGCGTTAGGTAGAGTTTCGACTAGGTTAAGTGCCAACTCTTGATTAGAGCGTTGAAGAACCGATAGCTGGTGGTCAATGGAGTCTTCGCTTCCCCAAGGCCCCGTTTGAGTAGTGGTGACAACTCTCAAGTAGCCAGCATGTTCGCTGATTCGAAAATCCACCTCTCCTCTACTCCAAAGATGCCCATCGACCGAACCTGAACCTTGATACGTTAGATCGTCTGACGCCTTAAAAGAATGCAATAATGTCCTAGACTCCTCGTCATAACCTTCCGCTTGCGTCAGATAAATAGCATTCTCGCTCGCATAGACACCTGATACAGAACCCATGTAGCAGGATGCACCAAGCATAGACTCAGATTCTAGATCTACAGCAATAAGAAATGTCATTACTGGGAAACCATAACGAGCAGATGCTTGCTCATTAGTTTTATCCATAAACAAACAATCATCCGCCTCAACTACAAGACTCGACTCCCCGTTAATCAGTACAGTTGGCAAAACCTCAGCAGCGGTTAGGTCTCTTAGTAATACTTTATTTTCTTCTATCTCTTCTTGGGTAGAGGGGTATCTAATTAAGCCTGGGATTTCAGGCGTATGACGGGCGACCATATATACATGTTTGTCCACGCGGCGGCTGGTCACAAATCCACCTTCCATTTCGATCTGTAGTTTTAATTCTGGTTGCTCAGGCACACTAATATCGTAAATATCGAGCGCACTAGTTTGGCCTTCCCATGCCCATGAGGCGCTAAATCTTTCTCCAAAGGTCCCCCACCAACTGGAACTTCTAAGCGATACCAGACTTGAATCTTTATTGTAGAGACCTTCAACCGTCAGATCGCCATCAACAGGGATAATACTAACCAATGTTGCACTCGCTTCCTCCGAGTCCGTGCTTAAAATCCGAATACCTCTCTCTGCTTCATTGGGACTGTCTGGATCTTCTTCAACTCCATCATTTGCAACTCGACTGAAATCCTCCATCACAAAACAACAGTCCATACTGCGGCTAGGAGCAATAAATAAATGATCTCCATCATATTTTACAACGTCGTGCTCATCGACAGAGGCTTCGAGCGTGTAGGTCGTCGTAAAACTCCGCCCAGAGTCCTCTGTCGCAAAAACCACATCCGCATTACCATCATTATTTAAATAGTCTTCGCCATCTTCAATAATGGATTGTGAGAATATCTCCAAAAACTGAGCTTCGTTATCAGCTGCTATCAACAATCCTGTAGGTGGCGGTTCATTACAACAAACCAAGTCTTCATCTGATTGGACTGAACCACCACTACCGCATCCAGCTTGGGCTAAAACTAGTATTAACAGCAAATATTTAGCTGATTGAGTTAAGCTCATGTGTCAAACTCCATAAAAATTAAAACTGTCCCGTAAAAGAGCGCATCAACAAAATTGACCCCCTGCATTAAACAAAAAAGTCCGGTGCCAATTCAGAGATATCTAATGATGTGTCCACCTGATAACAATTCAAATCAGTGATGCCTTCCGAGGCCAAAACCTCATCATCCACATAGAAATTTCCCGTGGATTCAAGACTATCTCGAGTGAGAATGATATGTGCCGCGTCCGACATGATTTCTGGTGTTCTAGATCTGGCAATCATCATGTCGCCACCTAAGTGATTTGCCACAGCTGCAGTAGCGATCGCAGTGCGTGGCCAGAGAGCATTAAAAGCAATACCATCTCTTTTAAACTCGCTGCTCATGCCTAAAACACACATACTCATTCCATACTTAGCCATACTATAAGCAACATGATTTTGAAACCATCGTATCTCCATATTCAGTGGCGGAGAAAGATTCAGTACGTGAGGGTTATCTGACTTACGTAGATAAGGGACTGCTTTTTGAGAGCAAAGAAAGGTGCCGCGAGTATTAATGTTATGCATCAAGTCGTAGCTTTTCATACTCACCAACTCTGTACCCGCTATATTTATAGCACTGGCGTTATTGACCAAAATATCAATACCTCCAAATTCAGCTGCAGTTTTATCCATTGCCTCCTGAACTTGATCTTCAAATCGGACGTCAACTATTAACGGTAATGCTTTACCCCCCGCCGCTTCGATTTCCTCCGCCGCTGTATAAATCGTACCTGCCAAACGTGGATGAGGCTCAGTTGTTTTGGCGGCAATGGCAATATTTGCGCCATCTGCTGCAGCACGCTTTGCAATCGCAAGGCCAATACCTCGGCTCGCGCCGCTAATAAATAAGGTCTTACCGGATAGATCGGCCATAGTTAGCTCTCTTAACTAGTCTAATGAATTCTTATGTGATTCTTAAGTGGCTTAACCCAAACCACCCTCAGTGAGTTTTGCCGGGTCTAACAGTTTTTCTAACTCAGCCCGAGGAATATCTGTTTCTTGCTCAGCTACATCCACCACTGCACGACCTTCTTTATACGCCTTTTTTGCTATCTCAGCGGCTTTCAAGTAACCAATAACAGGATTCAACGCTGTCACTAAGATAGGATTACGCCCCAACGCCAACTCTAGCTGCTCTTCATTAACCGTAAAGGTTGCTACTGCTTTATCTGCAAGGAGGCGACTAACATTAGCCAAAAGAGAAATACTCGACAGTATGTTATCTGCAATCATTGGCAACATAACATTCAATTCAAAATTACCCGCCTGGCCGCCAATAGTAATTGCCGCGTCATTACCAATCACCTGCGCTGAAACCATTGCTGTCGCCTCAGGGATCACAGGGTTGACCTTGCCTGGCATAATTGATGAACCAGGTTGAAGCGCCTCAAGGGCTATTTCACCTAAGCCTGCCAGCGGGCCAGAATTCATCCAGCGCAGATCATTAGCAACCTTCATGATTGAAACTGCTGTCGTTTTTAACTGACCTGACAAAGACACAACCACATCCTGTGTATTGATATGGGTAAATAAGTTATCTGCAGGAGAGAACTCTATTCCGGTCTCTGCGCTCAGGTACTTATTAAATTCAACCGCAAAATCAGGATGCGCATTAATGCCAGTACCAACTGCGGTTCCACCTTGGGCGAGTGTTTGCAATTTAGGTAACGTTGCTTTGATAAAATAAATATTTTGTTCGATCTGCGTAGCCCAACTCAGCAAGCTCTGGCTCAATCGCACAGGCATAGCATCCATTAAGTGAGTACGTCCGGTTTTGATGTGATGGTCGACTTTCTTAGCTTTTACCAAGATAACCTCATATAAGTGCTCTAAAGCAGGCAGAAGCCGCTCTCGAACCTCAACAGCCGCGCTAATATGAATACAAGTAGGAATAATATCGTTACTACTCTGACCATAATTAATATGATCATTGGCGCTGACTGATTCGCCAGTTTTTGATGAAGCTAAGGTCGCTAATACTTCGTTAGCATTCATGTTAGAGCTAGTACCAGATCCCGTTTGGTATACATCCACCGGAAAGTGGCTCATTAACTCGGGACTTTGCAACAATTCTTGGACCACCTCTGTAATGGCGTTGCCGACATTCGGTGCCAACAACCCTAAACTCGTATTTGCTTGTGCCGCAGCAGACTTGGCAACCAGCAGTGCGCGAACAAAAGCCTCAGGCATAGATTTACCGCTCACGGGGAAGTTGTTAATGGCTCGCTGAGTTTGTGCGCCATAAAGCGCA
>Ga0209308_10003418_pt1 | contig 13015 bp, 12 predicted proteins | sample COGITO_mtgs_1204_3_FD_184806 | JGI IMG/M metagenome (GOLD analysis project Ga0209308, IMG submission 184806) | Pelagic marine microbial communities from North Sea - COGITO_mtgs_120405 (SPAdes) (version 2) | ecosystem: Environmental > Aquatic > Marine > Epipelagic ...
CAGTTCCGGGGGCACGAAGAACAGTGAGTTAGTAGCGACCGCGCTGAGTTGCTCCCATTTGAGCCAGTCGTCTAACCATTCTGGACGTTCTATGTCCATGCCGCTTGCGACGATAGCCTGCGGGTTTCTCACTAGCACGGCTTCCGTACTCACCTTGGGGGCAACGAGCTGAATATCGGCGAAGATATTTACACCGCCGCATAGGCTGATAATGTCGTTAATCAATTCATTGCCTCCTGCACTGATCAGCGGTCTGTCCCATATCTGGTAGAACGTTCTAACAGGCGACCTGTGCCTGAAATTTTCAGACAGCGCGCCAAGTTTGGCTTCGAAATCATCTATCACTCTATCTGCCGCAGTCTCGGTACCAGCTAGTACGGCGAGTCGCCGCAAATGACTTGGGATCGAGGCGAGGTTTTTGGGTTCGGCGATATAGACTGTTATTCCCAGTTCCCGCAGTCGATTGACCGAGGCTCTGGGGTTTCCGCTCTGCCAGGCCACGACCAGGTCGGGTCGAAGTTGCAGAATCTTCTCCATATCCAGCAGATCATGACGGCCGATTATCGGCAGCGTCTTCGCCTGCGGTGGGTAGTCACTGTAATTGACGACCCCCACCATTTTCGAGCCGGCGCCCGCTGCAAAGAGTAGTTCAGTGAGTGAGGGTGCAAGGCTGATGATACGTTCGGCAGGCCTGTCGAGTCGAACTACCGAACCTTCATCGTCCAGAACTTCGGCGGCAAGAGAATTCTGGCTCAGAGCCAGAAAAGTAAACAGGCAAGTTAGCAGCAGTGCAGGTCGCAATAGCGGCTTGGCGATATCGCGAGAAGAATAGCGCATCAGTAGTCGATGCCCTTCTGAACTTTCACACCATCATAGAAGGCATGTTTATTTTCGCCCAGTTCGGTCACGGTGTCGGCTAGCTCTATAAGTTCTTTTGACGCGCTGCGCCCGGTGACTATCACGTGCTGAGCGGCAGGCCTTCCCTCCAGGGCGGACAACACCATCTCCTTGTCCAGATAGCCGTAGGTGAGCATATAGGTTAACTCGTCGAGAATAACTACATCGAACTCCGGGTTCTTCAACATCGATGCGGCGTGCTTCCAAGTCTCCTCGGCTGCAGCGATATCCTTGTCTCGATCCTGAGTCTCCCAGGTAAACCCTGTATTCATTACATGAAATTCAACCAGGGGATTATCGGCGAAAAGCATCTGCTCGCCACACTCCCACTGGCCCTTAATGAATTGGATGACGCCACAGCGAAGACCATGGCCCACACTGCGTGCCAACATGCCGAAGGCCGAGGTGCTCTTACCTTTGCCATTGCCTGTGAGAACAACCATCAAGCCCTTGTCGATCGTTGCCTCGGCGATGCGGCCATCGATATATTCTTTCTTGCGTTGCATCGCCTTCTTATGGCGTATGGCTCTTTCCTCGGATGTAGACACACTGTGCTCCGGTATTGGTTTGGGTGGAGAAGCTCGTGAGAGTCATGCAGGTTTCTCACGAGCCTCAGAAAACTATGTTGGTTTCGGAGACCTCTAGACGGCTTCCGAATGAATCTTGCAGTCTTTCAGTTTCTTCTTGATCGCCGAGGCAATACTTGTCGCGTCCAGGCCGGCGTCTGCGAGCATTTTTGGCACCTTGCCATGCTCCAGGAAGGTATCGGGTAGCCCCAGATTCAGAACCGGTATTTGATAGTTGGAGGCGAGTAGGAATTCGTTGACGGCAGATCCTGCGCCGCCCATTACAGTGTTCTCTTCGATGGTTACTATCAACTGGTGTTTCGCTGCCATATCGTCAATGATTTCTTCGTCCAGCGGCTTAACGAAGCGCATATCGATTACCGTCGAATTGAGATCCTCCGCGACTTCCAGCGCAGGAGTTACCATGCTGCCGAAGGCGAGAATAGCGACTGACTTGCCGCTGCGGCGCACAACAGCCTTGCCTATTGTTACTGGTTCCAGCCCTGTTTCTATTTCCTTGCCCGGTCCCTTGCCTCGAGGATAACGTATCGCCGATGGGCCAGTATGATGGTAGCCGGTGGAAAGTAACTTGTAAGTTTCATCTTCGTTGCTAGGCGTCATCAGCAACATGTTCGGTATGCAGCGCAGATAACTGAGATCGAAGCTACCGGCGTGGGTAGGGCCATCCTCACCGACAAGCCCGGCTCTATCGATAGCAAACATGACGTTGAGATTCTGCAGGGCAACATCATGAATCAACTGATCGTAGCCCCGCTGCAGGAATGTTGAATAGATGGCAACGATGGGCTTCAGTCCATCACAGGCCATGCCGGCTGCAAAGGTGACAGCGTGCTGTTCGGCAATCGCCACATCGTGGAAACGCTCTGGAAATTCCATGGCAAACTTGCGCATGCCTGAGCCCTCACCCATGGCGGGCGTGATACCTACGACGAGCTCATCATGCTGCGCAGCATCGCAAAGCCAATCGCCGAAGACTTCCGAATAGCTCGGGGAGGATGTGGCTTTCGCTGCTACCTCCACGGTTTCCTCTGCTGCTTCTTCTGTAGGCCCATTCTTCGCGCTGGCGCCAGGATCGATCTTGCTCAAGGCATGCATGCCGAAGGGATCGTTCTCAGACTCAAGATAGCCCTTACCCTTTTGGGTAACGATATGCAGCAGCTGCGGCCCGCGCAGCGTCTTGATGTTACTTAGAATCTCGACCAGGCCGTTCGTGTCATGGCCATCTACAAGGCCTATATAGTTGAAGCCGATTTCCTCGAATAGCGTGCCAGGTGACACCATCCCCTTCATGTATTCTTCTGCGCGATGCGCTGCCCGCAATGCCGGTGGAATTTTTGAGAGAACGCGCTTGCTGCCGGTACGAATAAAATTGTAGGGCTTGCTCGCCCACATGCGAGCGAAGTAACTCGAGAGACCGCCTACGTTGTTGGAGATAGACATATTATTATCGTTGAGAATCACGAGAATATTGTCATCGAGATGGCCGGCATGATTTAGCGCCTCGAATGCCATGCCCGCCGTCATCGCTCCATCACCGATTACCGCAATATTGTGCCGCTGCTTGTCTTGCAAGCGTGCCGCTACCATCAGGCCCAATGCAGCACTGATCGATGTGCTGGAGTGACCGACGCCAAAGGTGTCAAATTCGCTCTCGCCTCGATTCGGGAAGGCAGCCAGGCCGCCGGCCTGGCGCATGGTCAGCATCTGGTCTCTGCGGCCGGTTAGTATCTTGTGAGGGTAGGCCTGGTGACCCACGTCCCAGACCAGCTTGTCCTTCGGTGTGTCGAATACATAGTGCAGGGCAATGGTCAGCTCGACAACGCCCAGGCCTGCGCCAAAATGTCCGCCGGTCTGGCCCACGGAGTAAAGAAGATAGGCGCGCAGTTCATCCGCCAGCTGAGCTAATTGATTCAGCTCCAGAAGTTTCAGATCGGTAGAATTGTCTACCTTGTCCAGCAACGGCGTGTCGGGCCTGGACAAGGGTATTTCGTTAAGCATAGCGGTATATCAACTCCAGATGCCCCCATGCTAACTGAAAATAGCCTTGGGAGGCGAAAACGGGCGTAAGTTAAAGCACTGTCACCGAATCGTCAATTATACCCAATTCAGTGCAATCTGCTCACCACGTAGGCGGCAAGTTCTCTTAGTGGGTCTGCGCTGGCGGGAAACCCCTCTAGAGCCGCGATTGCCCTGTGTGACAGCGAGGTGGCCAGATCTTTAGCCTGCGCTATGCCAAGCAAGGACACATAGGTGGGTTTGTTCTTGTCACTGTCCGAGCCCTGCGGCTTGCCTAGCTGCGAAGTATCGCTGGTAACATCCAGAATATCGTCCTGAACCTGGAATGCCAGCCCGATATTGTCCGCATAGTCAGCTAGCGCGCTCATCTGCGATTCACTGGCGGAACCGGCGCTCATGCCGCCAAGTAGCACGGCGCATCGGATCAGGGCCCCGGTCTTCAGCTTATGCATCTGTTCGAGCTGCTCGAGAGTCAGTTGCTCGCCAACGGCCTCAAAGTCCAGACTCTGGCCTCCGACCATGCCGGTGGCGCCAGCGGCCTGACTGAGTAGGTGAACCATCGCCAGGCTATTCGCTGCGTCGAGGGGCTCAGTGTCCGCACTAAGCAGCGCGAAGGCCAGAGACTGCAATGCATCGCCGACCAGAATTGCCGTAGCCTCATCGTAGGCTTTATGCACTGTGGGCTTGCCGCGACGTAAATCATCGTCATCCATGGCGGGCAGGTCATCATGAACCAGTGAGTAGCTGTGAATTAGTTCGACGGCGGCGGCCGCATTGTCGGCTGCAGCCAGCTCTCCACCCACGGCGAGTGCGCTGCCATAGGCCAGTACTGGGCGAATACGCTTGCCGCCGCCGAGACAGGCATATTGCATCGCTTGTTTTAGCGTGTGGCTAATGATTTCGGCATCTAGCTTCTCGGCAAGGCGCTGATCAACCCGCTGCTGACACTGCGTAAGAAACTCATCCAGCATCTTGGTATTCGATGAAGTCATGAGGGCTGGCTATTCTTCCACATCGTCTAGATCGATCTCTTCGGTGTCGCCATTCTCATTCAGCAATAGCTGTACTTTCTGTTCGGCGTTCTTGAGGGCGCTCTGGCATTCTCGAGTTAGCTTGATGCCTTTCTCGAAGGCCTGCAGGGATTCTTCCAGAGTAAGCTCGCCGTCTTCCATGGAAGACACCAGTTCTTCCAGATTCTCCAGCGCTTGCTCAAAATCGAATGTTGCTTGCTTCTTCTTTGTCATGATCTTGTTCCGGTATCCAGATAGTCAGGGATTATACGCCAAGTCCATCGGATTTCATGCCAAAACGGTGCGATAGAGTGATATTGCAGTCGGTTGATCATCGCGCATGTTTCTGCTGCAATGGGGTATCTGTTGGTATCGCATCTGAGCAGGGGAGCTGAGTCGTTGTCACGGCCTAGATCACAAAGAAACAATCGTCTTTTGAGTCCGGTTCAGTTAGCGCTGATCGGGATTCTCTCCTGTATGAGCCCCCAATCGCTCCTGTCTCAACAGGACCTTGCGTCATCTTCCTTTGCAGCGATGGCTAACCTTCAGGTCAAGTCACTGGGCAGTATTGACTATGTCGAGATCGATAGACCTGAGGCCTCGGGTGAAGCTAAACAGTTAATAATCTTTGTTCATGGGACACCTGGCTCTTATTCCGCTTTCAGAAGCTATCTGAATGACCCTGTTATGCAGGAGAGATTTCACATGATCTCGGTAACTCGCCCCGGTTGGAGGAGTGGCGAGGATGCGAAGGTGCCTTCTCTGGACGCGCAGGCCGCCTTGCGCCCGCTCCTCGATATGGATCGCTCCGGAAGGGGTGCGCTTCTCATGGGGCACTCCTATGGCGGGCCTGTCATTGCGCGTACCGCGATGAACTACTCTGGCCTGGTTGCCGGACTGATATTTGTCGCGACTACCGGCGATACCAAATTAAGTGGGCCGCGTTGGTATAATCGATTCGCGCTTCTCTTGCCGCGCTTCGTGCTCGGAGCAAGCCTGAAGGGGGCGAATGCCGAGATAATGCCGTTGCGCCCGCAGCTCGAAGCGATGCGGCCGCTATGGAAGAATCTGACGATGCCGGTGCTAATCGTGCAGGGGGACAGGGACCGACTGGTGCATCCGGACAACGCGCAGTTCATGCGCGCTGAGCTGGTCAATGCCGACGTTCGCTATCTGCCTCGCGAGGGACTGGGACATTTCGTGCTCTGGGAAGAGGCAGAACTAATACGCGATAATCTCATCGAATTATTCTCAGCTGACAGTGCAGGCGCAATACATACCTCTGCGCAATAGATGGCAAGAGGAAGTGTTTGACCCATACCAGCTAGCACTTTACTCTAGGGCCACATGAAATCCTATATCCCTAAAGACTGGCGCATCTGGTTTGGTCTCAGCCTCACCTTCCTGTGGTTCTGCTTCCTTATTATCTATATAGCCCGCAACGTAGGCTGGAGTTCCTTCCTCGATCTGTCAATCGAGGAGATGGGCACTTTTCTGGAAGGCGCCTTCGCGTTCCTCGCTTTTCTCTGGTTAGTAATCGGTTTATTCATCCAGCAGTCGGTGCTGGCAGAAAATAATGAAGAATTGAGGCGTAATAACGCACATTCCGAAAAACAGGCCCAAGCCATCGCGGCGACGGAGATGAATGCGCGACAGGAAACCTTCTTCAAGATAGCGGAGAGCACGCGCAGGCAGTTGGGTTCTATCACGGGAATTTTATTTCTTTCTTCCCAGGGTCCGATCGGCAACAATACTTATACTAGCGAGGAGCTCGCAGAGATCTGGACTCAATTCGCCAGCGGCGATGTGGAAGTTTTTCCTCGCTTATTTCTAACGATTGGGGGAGAGGAGGTAGACTGGTTTGATCTGTTCTACGGCACCGAGATTCGCCGTCGCCACACAGAAAACATTCTGGTTGGCTTCGATCGCTTGATGGAGCTTGCCAAAGACTGTGATAGCGACAACATAATTTTGGATTCACTAATTCATTCGGGTCATGGTTGGTTGAATCTAAGAATGAGAGAGCTGCATCCAGATATCAAGTTCGAACCGATAATGGGAACTGATTCAGTTGAATATTTGGATGGCATAATCAAGTCTAGTATAAAAAGAAGTTAACACTACTTAAAAACAATGCGCTGCTCAAAGCGCTGGGGGAAAGTCATGGCATTAGTAGCAATAGTAATCTTACTCGCGATTCTCGAGTATCAGTTCTTCAGTTTTAAGGTCGGCATGGCCAGAGGGAAATACGATATTAAGGCGCCGGCGATTAGCGGTCATGAGGTGTTTGATCGCTACTACCGTGTGCATATGAATACCCTCGAGCAATTGATAGTGTTTATTCCTGCTATTCTTATCTTCGCCTATTTTGGCAACCCAACTTACGCTGCAGGCTTGGGCTCGTTCTATCTGGTGGGTCGCATCATCTATTTCGTATCCTATGTTTCTGACCCGGCAAAACGCGGATTAGGATTCATTATTGGCTGGGTACCCACTGTGCTGCTGATCCTGGCGGGCCTGATCTCTGCCGTGATGCAAGTGATATAGACAAGGGCAGAAGTCGTATCTAGCCTCTGCAGGCTAGCTAAAAGACAGCCGCGGCTTAATTGCAGTGGCTGTTTTTTTTTGACTACTCTCAGGGTTCAGAATTGCCTCTTGAGATCGTCCAGAGACAATAAAGTAGGAGAGTAGCTAGCGGTTGGGACTTAGCGTTTGGGGGAAAGAGTTAGAGAGAAAGAGGCAGTGATAAAAAGCTAGAGAGAAAGGAGTAGCGAGAAAGGAGTAGTGAGAAAGGTGCGTGGGGCAAACAATCGAAGTCGAGTGTGACTAGGCGTTCTCGTCCAACTCGCGCACTATCTCGGTTAGTGAGCGGAAATCGGTCTTGCCGCTGCCCATCCTGGGAAACTCTGCCACATGTACATATTTTTTCGGCAGCGCAAGATTTGGCAGCGCCTTCGATAGTTTCTTGTTCAGATCTTGCTGGTCTACCTTAGTATTGGTGACGCCAACGATCTTCGAGCCTCGTTTTGAATCGGGAAGCTCCACAGCGCAGCACTCAACCTCCACTGGCGTCAATGCATTCATGGTCTCCTCGACCATGACCAGGGACACCATCTCCCCGCCAATCTTGACGAAGCGCTTCAGTCTGCCCTTGTGCCATAGATAACCGTCTTCATCGAGATAGCCCAGATCTCCCGTGTCATACCAGCCGGACTTCAGTCTCAGCGAAGATTCTTCTATGTCGTTGAGATAACCTAGCATTACGCCATCGCCTTTGACTAGAATCTTACCAGTCTCGCCGACTGCGCAGTCTGCACCCGTATCGAGGTTCTGTATTCTTATCTCGGTACCGGGTATCGGTGTGCCAATGCTGCCGGGCTTGTTGCGATCCCGTGGGTTGGCTGAAATCACAGGCGAGGTTTCGGTGGTGCCGTATCCTTCGAAAATCTCGATGTCGTGTTTTTCTCGATAGAGTATCCGTAGATGTTCAGGACACTTGTCTGCTCCGGAAACCGCAAGCTTGATGCTGGCAAAATCTCCAGCCTTGGATTGTTTAACATAGCCCTCGAGGAATAGGGGTGTGCCTACTAAGAGTTCGGGTTTGTATTCTCGAATGATCTTCGCAATTGTCTTGAATTCTAGTGGGTTTGCATAGGTGATCGTAGTCATGCCCAGACACATAGGCGTCCACAAATTAATCGTGAGGCCGAAGACGTGGAAGTAGGGTAGTACAGCCAATAGATTATCCATTCCGTAGATATCCATCATCTGAGAAAAGGAATCGATGTTGGAAAGAATATTTCGCTGAGACAGTTGCACAACTTTTGGCTCTTTCTCGCTGCCGCTGGTAAAGAGAATGACGGCTGGCAAATCAAGGTTGGGTTTCCCGACCAGGCGTTTCAATAATGGCCGCGGTAGTTTCGACTTCAGGAAAGCAGTCGCCTTTTCAAATTTGCCGAGTGAGCTGAGGATGTCCTCGATGAAAACCATCTCCGGCAAATGCGCACAGCCGGTTTTCTCGAGTAGAGCCTTCGTGGTAATTATGATGCGGAAATCACAGCTGTCCTGTGCGTAACGGCAATTCTTTTCGGCGCCGGTAGAGTAGTTAATCATCACAGGTGTGCGACCTGCCATCACGGCACCGATGATTGCTAGTCCGCCCCCGGATGATGTCGGTAGCATGATGCCTATACGGCCCCTCTCCAGTTTGCCGAAGCGCCGCGCCAGGATTAGAGAGGCAAGAAGTGCCTGCGAATAGCTGATATCGCGCTCGGTGCTGCGATCGATGAAGGCAATCTTGTCAGGATTGCTAATGGCGGAGTCGATAAAACGGTGTTGAAGCATGTCATCATCTTAGCGCAGAAATTTGAGGCGTGGAACCATGCCCGCCTTCAATGTATGCCCCTCATCTATGCAGAGTTAACGCAGCAGGTCGCGGGGCACTGGTTATGGGGGCTTGCATGGTGTTGAGCCTAGGCCTAAACTTCGCGGTTCTCTTTAATCATCACGCAGATTCTCTATCTAATTCACATGCTATCTCAGTTCCCGCGTCAGCTAATGGATTCCCTATGACCAGGCATATCAATCGAGTCTGGTTTGTTGTGGTGGCTATGATTCTGACATTGCTGGTCATTAACCCTGAGTTGCTGAGCCGTGAGTCAATAGCGCAGCTGCTCAATCAGATGGGCTCAATGGCGCTAATAGCCTATCTGCTCATGTCACTTACCCGCTCCTTATTGTTGATGCCGTGTACGCCATTCGTGCTAGCAGGTGCGATTGCCTTTCCGCAGTGGCCCTATCTGGTGCTGGTTATATCACTGGCTGGAGTTGTGGTTGGGGCATTCCTAGTATACAGTTTCCCCTCTTTTGGCAGCTACGATCGATTGCTACACGAAAAGTACCCGGAAAAAATAACAGATTTGAAGCGCAGAATGCAGCATAAGTATGCATTTTGGTTTGTTGTTGGCTGGTCGCTCTTTCCTCTGGTTCCTACCGATGCTGTTTGTTATGTTGCGGGAATAGCCAAGATGTCGTTACGGAAGTTGCTTAGTGCAGTGCTGATAGGTGAGCTTCCCCTGGTGGCCGTATATGTTTTTCTCGGTGTCGAAATTGGCGAGTGGCTTAGAATATGAACGCAAAATTCAAATTTAATGATTCGCTGAATCTTATTAAGAGTTTTAAGACCTCGGGCACAATCACCCCCAGCTCCAAGTCCTTGATCAAGACCTTGCTCGCCCCTATAGATTTCAAATCTGCAAGTTGCATCATAGAATTAGGTCCCGGCACTGGCTGCGTTACCCGTTCTCTTTTGGAACGAATGAGTGCAGATTGCGTTTTGATCTGTTTTGAAGTCAATGAAGATTTTATCGAGCAGTTAACGGCGCTGCAGGATTCGAGGTTGCGCGTAGTTAATGCCTGCGCTTCATCCATAAGAACGATTTTGGATGAGTTGAGTATCGAAGACGTCGATCATATCGTGTCCAGTTTGCCGCTGGCCTTGATCGAAGATCAGGTGGTGAAGAATATTCTGGAATCAGTTCGGTCTAATCTGTGTGAGGGCGGGCGGTTCCTGCAGTATCAATACAGTCTCAATAATTACGCCGAACTAAAGCCAATCTTTAAAGCCGTTAAGTTGGACTTCACCTTTCTAAATATGCCCCCTGCATTTGTTTACGAATGCATTAAATAGTCATTCGACACCGAGGGCAGTCAATCTACAAAAGCTGACGCGTACGACGCTTCAGCTTTTTTTATGGCAACTTGAAGGCGACTAGCTCGGGGCTGTACTGCCGATCACCGATGGCTACAAGAATAAACTGTTCCCCTTCGTAGAGATAGCTGATCGGCGGTCCAGATGTGCCTGCCTCGAGCTCGGTTTCCCAAACAATCTCACCTGACTCCTTACTGTAAGCTCTGAACATAGGGCCGCCACTATTAGTGGCTATCTCAACCGGCATGTCTGCAGGGATGCGCCCGCCGGGGCGTTGATTAGTGAGCCCCTCGCCCAGGAATAGGAGTGTCTTGGTGAGCAGAGGAGAGGGTCTGCCGGGCAAGCCCAGTTGACCCAGGTCCAGATCCACAAGGTCGGGATGATCGATAGGGCCATCTCCATTAGGCGCCATCCAAATATGTTCACCTGTATTCATGTCGATAGCCGTGATGCGCCCATAGGGGGGCTTGAATAAGGGCAGTCCACGGGGGCCGGCTATCCAGCGTCTGGCACCTTTAACGTAACTTAGATTGGTAATCTCGGGGTCACCGGGCACGATATCGGCAACAAAAGGGGATGTAATGGAAGGAATGTATAAATAGCCGGTTTCTGGATCGAAGGCAGCGCCTTGCACATCCGCGCCACCCTGCGAACCGGGCAATTGAATCGTACCCTGAGTGCCATTTGGATCATCGCTGCGTATCGATGGCGGCGTGAACAGGGGGCCGGTCACGTAGTTGTTAAATATCTCCAGAGCCTCCGCACGCAACTCGGGAGTGAAATCGATTAGGTTGTCGACAGTTGCTCCCTGGCGATCAAATGGAGCCGGTCGTGTAGGAAAGGGCTGTGTTGGGGAGGTGACCTCGCCCGGCACATCGGATTGCGGCACCGCTCGCTCTTCGATCTCCCAAATGGGCTCGCCCGTTTCGCGGTTGAACACGAAGGCAAAGGCTTGCTTGGTCAGCTGCGTAACCGCCTTGACCGGTTCGCCGTCCACGGTAATGTCCATCAGGATCGGAGCGGCAGGAGGGTCGTAATCCCAGAGGCCATGGTGAACTGTCTGATAGTGCCAGACCCGGTCACCGGTCTCGGCGTCTACAGCTACCAGAGACTGGCTAAATAGATTGTCACCGATGCGATGACCGCCGTACATGTCGTTGGTGGACGACGAAATAGGCATATACACCAGGCCCAGCTCCTCATCGGCACTGAATAGCGCCCAAACCGGCGAGTGCCCGGTATATGACCAGGAGCGGTCCTGCCAACTGGCTGTGCCAAACTGGCCTTCCTGAGGAATCGTATTATAAGTCCAGCGTAGTTCACCCGTGCGCACATCGAAGGCATGCACGTCGCCACGGAAGGCTTCTTTATTGGAGAAGGTATCCGACATTGATTGGCCGATGACAACTACGTCCCGCACCACCATAGGTACTCCACCCCAGCGAAACAGTTCAGAGCCTTCGGGCATAAGATCCAGATCAACGCGACCATCGACTCCAAAACCGGAGACGGCCTGTCCCGTATCAGCATTTAGAGCGTAGAGAAAGGTACCGCGTTGCACCAGTATGCGACGATCATCCCCCTCACTCCAATAGGCGACGCCTCGGGTATTCGCCCCGGGCAGACCCTCGGCACCGTTGACAGGCTCCTGAACCCAGATTGTCTCCCCGGTGCCCGGGTTGAAGGCCTCAACCAGACCAACGCCATTCGGTACATAGGCTATGCCATTCTTTACTACGGGTGCGGATATCCAGTTTGAGGTATAGCGTTGTGACGGGTTCATCGCAGAGTAATAGCTGTCGAGCGCTGGTCTTCTCCAAGCAATCTCTAGGCCCGCTACATTGCTGGCATCGATCTGATCGAGGTCAGTGTATTTGGTATTGCCGTTGTTGGCGGCATAGGCACCCCATTCACCCTCGTCAGAGGGGGGCCTAGCTGGCTCCGCCGTCTGCATGGCAACGGCAGTCGTTTCTGGCTCTAGCGGGGCCGCAGGCTCGGATTCGGGGCTACATGAAAGCAGTAGGCCTGGGAGAGTAAGTAGGGCTAAAGTTCGCAGGATATGCGGGGGCATTGTTATTGTTGTTGGCCAACTCATGAAATTACCTCTTTGGGTATTAGCTGCAATAGATGCCTCGATTCTAACCAATTACAGAGCGATTAAGTAAGTAATTCTGCCCATGAAGCCGCCAGCTTCGGCACGTGTCGGGCCTGCTGTGTTGAAAGACGCTCAGATGGGGCTGTTGGTCGCCGCTGCGACCGATAGGGCTTCGCAGGGAATGACTGAGGGAATGGTTGGCGGGAATAGAAAGGGGCATACCGAGAAACAGGGAGAGGTCAAGCTCGATAGCCCCGAAACCTTTGGCTCTAGAGCAGAATCAGATATGCGCCCAACACCACTATCAATGCGATAGTTTTGTTCACTTTTGACCACGAACCGGTATTATCTTTCACTTGTCTTCTCCATATCAGTTAAGTTGACCCATAAATCATGATCACGGCCAAAAGGTTATGCGAGTACGAAAGTATTTAGTATGCGTCCAGCGTTCCATGGATATTCATCCAGTAGTATTGTTGGTTGGTATTATGAGCGCGCCTGGAACACGATGACGGGGGCAAAGAGAGCGATCGTTGCCCGTGCTGTAGATCTCTATATTGCCGAGATCGACCCCGAATACCGAACCATAAAGTTCAATCTGCCGGAGAATCCAGACGACGGTGATCAGTTTCTGGCATGCAATAAGAAGAACATTAAAATCATCGATGACTTCTTTCCTGATAACGCCGTGCGCTCAAAA
>Ga0209308_10003419_pt1 | contig 13014 bp, 10 predicted proteins | sample COGITO_mtgs_1204_3_FD_184806 | JGI IMG/M metagenome (GOLD analysis project Ga0209308, IMG submission 184806) | Pelagic marine microbial communities from North Sea - COGITO_mtgs_120405 (SPAdes) (version 2) | ecosystem: Environmental > Aquatic > Marine > Epipelagic ...
TCTGCCGGATCAGATTGGAACCAGCCCCGAAGGCACTCGATCGAAAGATTCATAGATAACCTTGGTACAAGCCAGGCGACAGGGCGATGCGAAATTTAAAACTGACAAACCCCAACATCCAACCCGACCTCGGCGGATTCGTGACCTTTGCGGGCGAACGCTACTATCAAATCTGCGATGTAGATGATCTACCCCCGTTTTTCATTAGCCTGGCCGCCAGAGGGGATCATTGGCTGTTTATCTCATCCTCCTCAGGATTAACCGCTGGTCGCAGTGCGCCAGAATACGCACTATTTCCCTATGTGCCAGTCGATCGAATCCATGAAAGTCATCAACACACCGGCGCCGTAACCCACATCAAAGTGCACAGCGGCGGTCAAACCCAAATTTGGTCTCCCTTCTTCCATCAAAAACCTTGGAAAGGCCGTTGCACTCGCAATTTGTACAAAAATATCCTCGGCACCAAAATATGCTTTGAAGAGATTCACCACGAGCATCAGCTGACCTTCCGATTGACCTGGTCAACCAGCGAGGCGTTTGGTTTCGTTGCAACCGGCGAGCTGCTGAATCACGGTCAGAACTCGGTCGAGTTGTCGCTCGTCACCGGGCTACAGAATATTTTGCCGGCCAATACACCCCGAGCCATTCAAGAATCGTCCAGCAATCTTGTGGACGCGTACAAGCGGAGCGAACTCGATGCCGAAACCGGTCTCGGACTGTATACGCTGTACTCAGCGATCTCCGACCGGGCTCAAGCGAACGAGTCCCTCAGAGCCAATACCGCTTTTTGTTTGGGTCTTGATCACGCCCAAACACTGATCTCGAACGACCAGCTTCAACAGTTTTTGATGAATGAACGCCTCAGCGCCACCTCCGAAACGAAAGGCGTACGCGGCCTGCACCTAACCCACGCCCGAATAACGCTGGCGATGAACCAAGATCAGTCCTGGGACCTGGTAGCCGACACCCAAAGCACGCAGAGCCAAATCATTGCCTTGAAAGCCCACTTGCAAGACCCCGCGGCCTTGCGGCAGATGATTCATCAGGATGTCGAACTGGGAAGCCGAGAATTGGCCCGCCTGGTCGCTGGCAGCGATGGCCTGCAGACGTCAGGCGAAGAAGCCGTGACGGTACACCATTACGCGAATGTATTGTTCAATATCATGCGGGGCGGCACTTTTATCGACCATGGGTTGATTACCAAAACCGATTTTCTAAAGTCGGTGCAAACCTTCAACCACGCCCTCCGCGCGCAAGCCGAGCAGGCTTTACAAGACCTGCCCGCTCAATTTAAGCGTTCGGCTTTGATGGATGGCATCAAAGACGCTCGATCACCACAACTCCAGCGACTTGCCCAAGAATATTTGCCCATCAGCTTCGGACGACGGCATGGTGATCCGTCCCGGCCTTGGAATCATTTTGAAATTAAGCTCAAAGACAACGAAGGTCAGCGATTACTCGCGTATGAAGGCAACTGGCGAGACATTTTTCAAAACTGGGAAGCTTTAAGCCTCAGTTATCCCGATTTTATTCCAAGCATGATTTCAAAGTTTGTAAACGCCTCGACCATCGATGGTTATAACCCTTATCGCGTGACCCAAGATGGGATTGATTGGGAAGTCGAAGACTTGGAAGACCCCTGGAGCTATATTGGTTACTGGGGCGATCATCAAATTATCTACTTATTGAAGTTTCTGGAGCTCTCGGAGGCCTTCTACCCCGATCTTTTAACTGCGTTAATGACCCAACCTTTGTTCAGTTACGCCAATGTCCCATACCGACTCAAACCATTTGATGAGATGGTAAAAGATCCCAAGAACACGGTCTTATATGATGAGGCCCTGGCCAAGCAGATTGAGCACAGGGTCTCGGAAATTGGTGCAGATGGCAAATTGATTTTGACTCAAGACCGTGAGGTGTATCAGGTCACGCTACTCGAAAAGCTGCTCGTACCCATGCTCAGCAAACTGTCGAACTTGGTCGTGGGCGGCGGTATCTGGCTCAACACCCAACGACCAGAATGGAATGATGGCAATAATGCACTGGTCGGCTCTGGCGTGTCTTTTGTCACTTTGTGCTATCTACAGCGCTATACGCAGTTTTTGAAAACAATTCTAGCGAGCTGCCCTCAGCAGATTGATCTAACCGACGCGGTGGGTGATTGGCTCATCAAAACCAACGGGATTCTGAAAGATATCTTAATCCAGCGTCAAGATAAGCCCGTTAATCCAGCGCAGCGATTCAAAAGCCTCAAAGCCCTTGGCCAGGCTGCAAGCGTTTACAGAGCTGAGGTCTACCAAGCCGAAGCGCTCGAAAAAAGCGTCTTTGCGCGATCCTCGATCGACGCCCTCATCGATTCTGCGTTAACGATTTTCAAGCAAACCATTACCGATAATCAACGCGATGACGGTTTATTCCAAACTTATAACTTACTGAAGACCGAAAGCGAGCAGACCTCGATTTCCCCTTTGTACCCGATGCTCGAGGGACAAGTTGCCATTTTAAGTGCCAAAACGTTAACCCCTTTAGAGTCCATCAAAGTTCTTGACGCCTTGTTTTTGAGCGATATCTACCGACCGGACCAAGATACTTTTATGTTGTACCCGGATCGGGCGCTCACTGATTTTCTGGATAAAAACCGTTTCTCCGCAGCTTCGGCTGCCGGCGATGATCTCATCCAAAAAATGCTTGCAGCAGAAGATCAGCGGCTGTTGATCAAAGACCCTAATGGCGACTTAAGGTTTCATCCGGACTGCACCAACATCGACGCCTTAACTGATCGACTCAACAGCGTCATCAAGGATTACGCCCTAGAGCAACCGCAAAGCGCGCTTGATGCGATGCAGAACCGCTTTGAAAGTGTCTTCAATCACCACGCTTTCACCGGCCGATCGGGCGGTATGTTTGGCTTTGAAGGCTTAGGTTGTATCTACTGGCATATGGTTGCAAAACTGCTGCTTGCAGTTCAAGAAACCTATTTTTCGGCGGTTGACGAAGGTGCTGACATCGACCTACTGCGCCAACTGGCCAACCACTACTATCGCGTTCGAGCCGGATTCGGATTTAACAAGAGCCCTCAAGATTTTGGCGCCTTTCCCACCGATCCCTATTCCCACACGCCCAAACATGCGGGCGCGCAACAGCCCGGCATGACCGGTCAAGTTAAAGAAGAGGTTCTGACCCGGTTTGGGGAACTGGGCCTTCGTATCCAAAATGGTCAAGTTACGTTTGATCCACGACTGCTCATGCGCACAGCCTTTAGCGATCAGGCGATGAACTTTGAATATTTGAGCACAACCGACCAATGGCAAACGCTAAAACTACCCATAAACGCCCTGGGCTTCACTTGGTGCCAGGTCCCAATCGTTTATGAATTGACCGATCATGAGTTCAGTATCGATGTAACGGATGCCGATGGCCGTGTCGTGACCATACCCGGGCAGACGCTGCCAGGCCCCGTCAGCGATCAATTGATTAGTCGATCGAGCGCGATTGCTCAACTCAAGGTTTTGATACCCCAGGGGGCGCTCCTGTCCTGAAAACCGAACGCCGCCTACATTACGGCCTTAAATAATCATAATTCGGCTGATCAATTCCTCTATACTGGCGCGCTCTTGGAAGGACTCGCCTTGTGGAATTGACCGAACTGATCTCGCTATCGCTCTTCGCAACGGTTGCCGCCTTTACGCCAGGACCTAATAATCTTCTGCTCGCGGCCTCAAGCGCCAATTTCGGCTTACGTGCGACCTGGCCACACATGGCCGGCGTTATTATCGGCTTTACCCTATTGGTTGCCATTGCGGCCTTTGGCCTAGGGTGGCTGCTGACCGCGATCCCAATGTTGCAACTCATTTTGAGACTCATAGGCCTCGTCCTCATTACCTTGATCGCTTACCGATTATTGATCAGCCATACCCTTGAGCGGCAAAACGCCACGCGACCGATGCGGTTTATCGAAGCCGTTTTATTCCAGTGGATTAATCCCAAGGGCGTCGTTGTGATCATCTCGGCAATTTCCGCCTACACCGATCCAGCAAGCATTGTGCTCAGTGAAGTCGCGATTTTAATCACTTTATTTTTCTGGGTGACCGTGGGCTCCGTACTCGTATGGGCCGGCGCCGGTGCTTTCATCGCACGCAAGCTTACGAGCCAAAGGCGGCTCGCTTGGTTTAATCGCACAGCAGCCAGCTTACTCCTGCTTAGCGTGGCCCCAGTCTTACTCGACCTCGTTTAAAAAGCACCCATCAAACCGTCAAAAGGCTTTACGAATTTGAGCCGGACCTTAACAGCCTGTAATCCGTGGGCTCCAGGTCGTGGGTGACCGCCCAAAATTTTTGCAAACTAAACGGCGAATTATTGATTACCTGTCCCGACTGGTTTTTGTACCAACTCTCGACACTCGGATGACCCCAGGCGAGTTGCCCACTAATCGCTTGGACCTCTTTATTATATTGATCATTAATTTCTTCGCGCACATCCAGCGCGTTGATCTCGTTGGACACCAGGAGGGTTAAGCACTGCATCACATAATGAATCTGACATTCAATCTGATAAATGATGCTACCACCGTGTACGATATTGGTATTCGGACCATACAGACAAAACAGGTTTGGAAAGCCTGGCATGCTGGTGCCCTTATAAGCATTGGCGGCATCACCCCAGACCGCAGCTAGATCTTGCCCACCAAGCCCTAATACCTGCATGGGTGACAGCATCTCATTAGACTTAAAGCCCGTCGCAAGGATCAAGACATCGATTGAATGGTGATCGCCACTATTGGTTTCAATACCGGTTTCCGTGATCCGGGCAATGCCATCGGCAACCAGACTCACATCGTCCCGGGCGAGGGTTTCATACCAGCCGTTATCGACAATCAACCGCTTTCCCCAGACTGGAAAATCTGGGACGCAATGGGGCACGTAGTCTTGTTTAGGACCTAAGCCCGTTTTCACGAAATCGATCAGCACCTCGCGCATTACGTGGTTCGCCTCATTCACGGAAACAGATTGATCTTTCCAAGCAGGGTCGACCACCACTGCGGGCCAAGACCGATCCCCAAAGATCAAAATCATCCGAGCGCGATGAAATTCCGCATAGTAGGGGATGTGATTCAGCGCCCAAATTAGACCCGGCTCAACCGGTTTATAATAATCACGCGCCGGCGCAACCCAATGCGGGGTTCTCTGAAAAACCGAGGTGTGCTGGGCGCGATCAGCGGTCTTGGGCAAGAGCTGAACGCAACTACAGCCGGTCCCAATCACCCCGACGCGCTTGCCCGCAAGATCCTCATCGCGCCATCTTGCCGAATGCCACATTGCGCCCTGAAAAGACGACAAGCCCTCGATGTTCGGAATGGATGGTTGATTCAACTGCCCCACCGCACTCACCACCGCGTTAAACGTCTCGGTCTGCTGTTCGCCACCGCGGGAATAGGACACTGACCAGGTATTAAGCTGCTCGTCATAGGCCATCTGGGTGACCGAACAGCCAAACTGGATGTGCTCTCGGATATTGAATTCATCCGCACACTGCTCGAAATAAGCGTGCAGTTCATCGCGTTTAGAGAAATACCCGGACCAGTTCGGATTCCGATGAAACGAGTAGGAATAAAAATGGTTCGGCGTATCCACACCACAATCGGGATACCGGTTTTCATACCAAGTTCCGCCCACCGCATCATTTTTTTCGAGTATGGTAAAAGCAATACCGGCTTCTTTTAGTTTGGCCGCCGTGCCCAGACCGGACATCCCCGCGCCGACAATAAGCACCCGAAAATCAGTTGCCTGACCGTCACGCACCGCCGACTGAAGCGTCGGCAACCACTGGCTATCGCGATTTTTAAAGCGGGTCTCCTCCATTAACATCTCGGCGGTTTCAAGCTCAACGTCCTCGCCCGTTGAGAAAGCCAACATCTGATGAAACCGGGTAAGGCTGGGCGCCTGCCCGACCGACCGTTGCCCGTCACGAACCTCGGCTAGAATCGACATGGCCTGCTCGCGAACCTCCGAGGTCAGTTCTGCGCTATAGCCTCCTGAGTCATCCGGAAACAGGCTTCCCTCCGGCGCCTCGATCGGGGCAGGGGCATATCGTTCGCTCAGCCAAATGTCGTCACCTGTAATGGTAGCCAAGACCAACAACAAGTTAGGTGTATTCACATCTTGCAACGCTTCTCGAAGCGTCTCGTTCGTTCCCGGTAAGGTCATTGAAGGTCCTTTGTTGCGGCTTCACCGCTTTATTTTTAGGTCAACACGGCCAGTCGCTGGCAGACAATGCTGATAAAGTTTAACTAAACCATTGTCACAAACCATGCGTCAACACATTCAACCTCATCAACGCTCTGGTTCATGCTGTTGATCGCATTGATTTGCGGCTTAATCAGTCGGGTGATGCCGCTCTAGGAAGATTAAATAACATGAACCGCGCAATCACACTCGTGCTCGTGATTGCCGTCATCCTTAACATGACGGCAGCGATAAGGTTTATCGCCTTCCCCAATCTTGATCTGATTTATCTCGTCCTGATCGCCGTTGCAGTGGCAGTCAGGCGCGTTTTCAGTGCCATCATTGCTTTGCAGAACGCAAACCTAAACGCCCCCATTGGTGCATAAAAAGTAACCCTTCTCGACAGTTTTTTGTTCCGCATTCACTTTGCGTCTAGACTACCCAATGCGCTGTACCTTGAGATGAGTATATTCATGATTCAAGACCAATTACCTGCTGAGCAGCCGAGTGATGCAGCATGCCGTCCCATGACAGAACCAGGACGGCCTTATGCTCCCCGCTAATCCAATCGTCTCGCGCGGATCTCGAGTCAAGGCCGGGATCCTGCTCTTCGGTGTCACCAGCCTGACGGCGGTTATCGGCAGTACCGGCTCAATCCAAGCGGGCCGTTTTTATGACGCGCTCACCCAGCCCATTTGGGCACCACCGGCTTGGCTGTTCGGCCCGGTTTGGACAACGCTGTATATCATGATGGCCTATTCTGGTTATCGTATCTGGCGGCGAACCTTAACCTTTAACCACCCGGCATTAAGGCTGTTCTACGGGCAGCTGTTTTTAAACGGCCTGTGGTCTTGGGTATTTTTTGTCTGGCATTGGGGGGCGCTGGCCCTGATCAACATCTTAATATTACTGCTCGTGATCGTGCGCCTAATCCAAAGCGCACGCCACATCGAGGGTGTAAGCGCGCTTCTTCTGGTGCCTTATGCACTTTGGGTGACCTTCGCTGCAGCACTAAACTGGGCGCTTTGGCAGCTCAACCCTGTAAGCCTTGCTTTTTAATGAGCCGCACGCAGTCAACGAGCACTTTTAATCAAAGGCACGGTTTATGAGCACCAAGCCAGCCCCCATTCGTTTCTGGAATGGCAACAAATCTGCGCCTCGGCGCTGCTACGAAGCCGAACTGACGCAACAATTACTGTCCTGGATCGACCCTGGTATTGTCCTTGAAGTGGATCACAACGACCGCTTAACTGCCCAGGCTGAAGCGGATATTTTTGACGAAGGCTTTGACCTACTCATAACCGTCGCCGGTAATCCGAAATTTGACGGTGTTGAAAAACGCGTCATCTCTAGCCCAATAGCCTTTGGCATCTTAGGTTGCCGGATTCCGATTTATCGGCGGGATCAACGCGCACGCATCCTCGCTAAATCCGACACACCATTCAAAGCGGCAAGCATCGCCCTGCCGGCGGACTGGGCGGACGTGCCGATTTTTCAAGCCAATGATTATCCCGTCGTCACCCAAGCAAGTCTTGAGGCGTGCTTCGAGCAAGTTGCCTGCGGCGCTGTGGATTACCTGTGCCTGGGCGCGAACGAGGTGCAGGCCGTCTTTGAAGACTACGGCCACCCGTTCCCAGAGCTCATGATCGCAACCGAGCAGGTCTTGTATTACCCCATGCCATTACAGTTTTATTGCCACCCCCAGGCCATCGCCCTGCAGGCGCAGCTGACGAAGACCCTCAATGAATATCAACGCGCGGGCGCTTTACGCACCCTATTCGAGCAGCACTTCGGCCCGCAAGTCTCGGCCCTGGCACTTGCGCAGCGCGCAGTGCATCGGCTGCACAACCCATTTCTGAGCGATGGGTCGAGCCTTGCCGAGACGTTGAGCCCCCTACTGCGCACACCGGATCCGGCCGGCTAAAAATCGGTGCCGGGCACGAAATAGCGCTTAGCCCAGATTCCCATTCCGGGCTCATCCGCAACCGGCATCCGCCAGCTGCTCACAACTGCCTTCGCCATTTCGACTCTGAACAAGGCTCGAGGTTGATCAATTGTGTCGGAAACGTATTTTTCGGCACCAACTGCGCCAACATACTTTGCCGCCATTTTTTGGTACGTGGGTCGCCAAAGGGCATCATTGCCGACATCAAACTGCAATTCGGCAATTCCATTGACCAGAACCTTCCGGTAGGGCAACGCCTGCTCGTCAATGCACAGCGAGACTCTGGGATCTCGTTTGAGGCTTTCAAACCAGGCGGACTTTTGCCTCGGCGTAAAATAAATGAACCCGTCTTCAGACCAAAACCAAATCGGCGTCACGTAAGGCGCACCGCGCTCATCGATGACGCCAATGCGCATCACAATGCCAGACTCTGTCAGTAACGCTCGCTGCTCCGCTTCGCTTAGTTTTGGCATCGGCCAAGCTCCCTAATTACTGGCCTTTGAGGGCGCCTTGCGATGAACGCGTCTCGCAAGGCGCCCATAAAAGGGTTTAATCGGCGCTGTACAAGGTCACAACACACGCCCCACCCAGACCTAAATTATGCTGCAGACCATGTCGTGCGCCGGATACCTGGCGAGGACCCGCATCGCCCCGCAGCTGCCAAACAAGCTCAGTGCATTGCGCCAAACCAGTGGCGCCGAGGGGATGGCCTTTGGATAGCAGGCCGCCCGACGGATTGGTCACCACACGGCCACCATAAGTATTGTCGCCATCCCAGATAAATTTTTCAGCAGTGCCTTCTGCCGTTAATCCAAGGGCTTCATAGGTCAACAGTTCATTCGCCGTAAAACAGTCGTGGAGCTCAACCACTTGAATGTCTTCCGGTCCAATCCCGGCCGCTTCGTACACTTGGTCGGCTGCGGCCTTTGCCATATCGACACCGACCAGCTTGCGCAAGGACCCGGCCTCTAGGGTGCTTTCAAAGTCGGTGGTCATCGCTTGTGCTTTAATCGTTATGGTGTTGTTTAAGCCGTGCTTGCGAGCAAAGTCTTCACTACAGATAATCGCGGCTGCCGCACCGCACGTCGGCGGACAACACTGATATCGCGTTAACGGCCCATAGATATGCGGCGACGCCATAATTTCCTCAACGCTCAGTAAGTCTCGGAATACGGCATACGGATTATTGGCCGCATGAATCCGCGCCTTGGCCGAAATCTTGGCGAAGGTTTCATCACGTGTACCATATTGCTCAGCATACTCCTTACCCGCACCGCCAAAATATTGCGCGGCATCCGGCGCCATCTTATCGACGCCCTGCAGTGCTTTTCGGGCTTTAAAAAATCGTTTGAGCGGGCTGGGTCGGTCAGAAAAAGCAGATCCCAAGGCGCCTGGATTCATCTGTTCAAAACCCAGTGCCAGAGCGCACTCAACCACGCCCGCCGCGACGGCTTGGCGCGCTAGAAATAAAGCCGATGAACCGGTGGCACAGTTATTATTGACGTTCACAACGGGAATGCCGGTCAAACCCAAACCATAAAGGGCCGCCTGCCCTGAGGTCGAATCCCCATAGACATACCCCACATAGGCTTGCTGAACATGCTTATAATCGATCCCCGCATCTTCTAAGGCCAACCGAGCCGCCGTCTCACCCATGACTGGATAATCATCACTGGCACCTGGCTTGGTGAATGGAATCATGCCGACACCGGCTACTTTGACGCGCTGACTCATACCGTCTCCTTATGACTTTTATCAAACAGCTTTGACCCTGCAACATAGAGCTGAGCCTGATTAAAGTCAATGCGAGCCGTCTTAACAAATGCTCGCGTCATGTTAAGCTTTCTGAGTTTTTCAAAGCCGCCAAAATTTTCAGGAATCACAATGACCCATCCAATGCAAAGCAAGAAAATTCTGATCACCGGCGGCAACGGGGGCATTGGGTTCGAAACAGCCAAAGCGTTGATTGCCCAAGGCGCGGACGTGGTTATTGCCAGTCGCGCTTCAGCGAAGACCGATGCAGCCCTTGCGGCATTAGGCCCGAGCGCGCGCCATTTGCCGGTAGATTTATCGGACCTCGAAAGCGTTCGCGGGTTGGCTGATGCGTATCTCGCCGAATACGCCCAACTCGATGTTCTCATCAATAATGCGGGTCTTTTTCCGACCCAACAGCAGCTGACCCAACAAGGGTTCGAAATGCAATTCGGGGTGAACCACCTCAGCCACTTTTTGCTGACCCAATTACTGTTACCACTCATGCTCGGACAACCCAGCGCCCGCATCGTGACGGTTTCATCGATGCTGCATCAAAAAGGCAAACTGGATTTCGCCTCACTCAAAGGCTCGGCTAAATACAGCGGCCAACGCGCCTACGGGCAGTCTAAATTAGCCAATGTCTTATTCGCAGTTGAATTAGCAAACCGTCTATCCGGCACTCAAGTAACCTCCAATGTTCTGCATCCAGGCGGGGTCGCGACCGATATCGTTCGTGACCTGCCTTGGCCCATAAGGAAACTGTTGGGTCTGATCTTCATCACACCCGAGGCAGGCGCTAAAACCAGCATCCTGCTCGCCACCGATCCTGCGCTTAGTCAAACCACCGGCACCTATTTCGATCAATGCGTCATCAAAACCCCGTCACTCAGCGCGCAGGATCCATTGCTCCGGTCCCAGCTCTGGGAGTACAGTCTCGAGGCAGTGGGATTGCCGGCGGATACTTTTATCGCGCCGAGCCCCTGATCGAATAAACGACAGCCCAAGTACCGCACCCTAACGGAATACTGAAACAATATTTGACCGCCTCAACCCAGGTCCGCCCCGAATCTCTGGCGTTACTGCTCCCCGCAGGGCGATCGATGACTAAGCCAACGCCCAAAATCTTTAGAGGCGCTGCTAGTCGCCAGAGTCCATCAATTGCGGGCCTACCGAACGGGCATCCCTAGGCGCGCAGCCTAGCCCTTAAAACGGCTTGACCGATTGGCGACATGACCCGCCACTGGGTTTTTTCTGCCCGAATAAGCGCTATACTATGCAGCATGAATGTAAGCTCGCCAGCCTATAGCGGTATTCAAGACGCAACCCAGCGCCTTACTGACATTGCGCAACGCGCCAGTGAACTATCCACCGCCAGTGAGCCTGACCTGTCGGTTATGCCGCAATCTCCCAGCCAGAAGGTCACGACTCGGCAAACGCCCGAAGTACCGGTTGAAACCTACAATGCCAACGGCCAAGTCGATCAAGGCAGAAGGGGCAACTTTGAAGACATGATGGTCAAGCGTCTGCAGGCTGAGGCGCAATTAGAAGCGAACGTTGAAGTTGCAAAATCGACCAACCAACTCGTCGGAAGAATCATCGACCAAACGGTTTAGCGCCTAACGCAGCTGGCATCCAATCCCGCACCCCAATACACCCGCGCGCCGCATTCGGCCTCAAAGACGTTGCTTGATCTATTATGGCCTTGCGCGGTTTTGGATAAACGGTTGCATTTCTGCACCTGACCTCGTAAGGTGCGCCTCGCTGGCTACCGGACCCTCCTGGTCTTCAATTTGAAGGGTGTCGCCGGTTTCATCACGCCATCGAATGGCACTGCCCGTTGCAAAGACCAGACTTCAACGACAAACACGCTTCAATGCCCGGCTAATCGTCGGACAACAGGACCACTATGACTCAATTTCAAGACCTCGGGTTGCTGCCCGAATTACAAACGGCTCTGGCCGAAAAAAACTATGTCGAGGCGACTGCGATTCAGACGCAAGCCATCCCAGTTGTGCTCTCAGGTAAGGACCTCATGGCCTCTGCCCAAACCGGCACAGGTAAAACCGCCGCATTTGTGCTGCCAATCTTACAAAGACTCAAAGCCAGCGGCGCCACTCGCACAGCCAACCGCACCCAGGTATTGATTATTACCCCAACCCGAGAGCTCGCGGCGCAAATTTACGAGAACGTCTTGGCTTACAGTAAGTATCTCGATATTCGCGCAGCCGTTGTTTTTGGCGGGGTCAACATTAACCCCCAAATGAAAACGTTACGGGGCGGCGTCGATATTCTGGTTGCCACGCCTGGCAGGCTACTTGATCTGGTTGGCCAAAACGCGGTGAAGTTAGATCAGGTGAGTATCTTCGTGCTGGACGAGGCCGATCGCATGCTTGATATGGGTTTCATTCCGGACGTTAAGCGGATTCAGGGTAAATTACCTGCCCGTCGTCATAACCTCATGTTTTCGGCCACGTTTTCGGATCCAATCCGAAAACTGGCAAAAACCATGCTTACGGATCCGGTTGAAATTGATGTCGCGCCTCGAAACACCACCGCACAAAACATTCAGCAAGTGGTTCATCCGGTCGATAAGAAATCCAAGACGCAACTCTTGATTCACTTAATACGCTCTGAGGGATGGCGGCAGGTCCTCGTCTTTAGCCGGACCAAGCATGGCGCGAACAAGCTGGTGAAAGAACTCTTAAAAGCGGGCATCCAATCTGATGCGATCCACGGTAACAAAAGCCAAGGCGCTCGCACCCGCGCATTGGCTGGTTTTAAAGACGGCCTGATCGACATTCTGGTCGCCACCGATATCGCGGCTCGCGGGATCGATATCGCCGCACTACCGCGCGTGGTTAATTTCGATCTCCCCAATGTGCCGGAAGATTATGTTCACCGAATCGGCAGAACCGCCCGTGCGGGGAGCTCTGGCGCCGCCGTCTCGCTCGTTGCGGCGGATGAATTTAAGCAATTGCGCGACATTGAACGCCTGATCTTGAAACCCATCGAACGGGTTGAAGTCGAAGGTTTTGAGCCGGATCATCAAGTCCCGGAATCGGGTTCGATTCCAAGTCGTCCACGAAATAATCC
>Ga0209308_10003420_pt1 | contig 13013 bp, 7 predicted proteins | sample COGITO_mtgs_1204_3_FD_184806 | JGI IMG/M metagenome (GOLD analysis project Ga0209308, IMG submission 184806) | Pelagic marine microbial communities from North Sea - COGITO_mtgs_120405 (SPAdes) (version 2) | ecosystem: Environmental > Aquatic > Marine > Epipelagic ...
GTTAGGGATTGCTTCATGTAACGCACCTACGCCTTGGAAAATTATTTCCAACTCCGCCTTTAAGCCCGCTGGTCGTAACAATATGCCCACCTTTTTCGAAATCTGATCGGCTGTGAAGGGTGCGTAGATTTTCTGCACATGATTAACCTGATTGATTTTACTCACATCGGCAATGCAGAGTTCGTAAACATCCTTCAAAAGCGATTCGCGATTCGTTTCTTTAATCAACTCGATGGCCGCTTGAAAGGCCACAAAATCTTGCAGCAAACTCATGTCAATGCCATAACAATCGGGATATCGAATTTGAGGTGCGCTCGACACTACAACGATTTTCTTTGGTTCCAAACGATCCAAAATACGCAAGATGCTTCGCTTCAAAGTAGTTCCTCGAACGATGGAGTCATCAATGACTACCAAATTATCCTTACCCGGTCGAATGGTTCCGTAAGTAATGTCATACACATGGGCAACAAGCTCATTTCGATCGCTGTCTTGGGTGATAAAGGTTCGCAGTTTCGCATCCTTGATGGCCACTTTTTCAATTCGAACCCGCTCATTCAATAGTTTTCTTAACCCTTCGGCATCATTGACATCGAGCTTTGGAATTTCCATGATTTTGCGCTCGCTGTGAAACTCTTCTAAGCCTTTGACCATTCCGTAAAATGAAACCTCAGCCGTGTTTGGAATAAAACTGAAAACGCTGTTGTCTAAATCTGCATCAATGGCCTGCAAAATGCGCGGCACTACCAATCGGCCCAAAGCTTTTCGCTCTTCGTAAATGTCTTTGTCGCTTCCTCTTGAGAAATAAATGCGTTCAAAGGAACACGAAAGTTTTTCGCCCGGTGTGCGAATCATGTCCATGCTGATCTTGCCGTCTTGCTTTACAATTAAAGCATGGCCCGGAGTAATTTCTTGCACTTGGTCGACACGTAAATTGAAGGCTGTTTGAATAACTGGGCGCTCACTTGCCACAACCACCACTTCATCATCGTGATACCAAAAAGCAGGTCGGATGCCATTTGGGTCGCGTAATACAAAGGCATCGCCATTGCCGATGAGGCCGCACATGGCATATCCACCGTCAAAATCGTGAGCCGATCGCGACAAAATGTTTCGCACATCCAAATTCCGTGAAATCATCGAAGTGATTTCTCGATTTGGGTAGCCTAATCGCTTGTATTTTTTAAACAATTCTTCATTTTCTTCATCTAAGAAGTGTCCTATTTTTTCGAGTACTGTAACCGTATCGGCCTTTTTCTTTGGATGCTGACCGAGGTCGATAAGTAGATTGAATTGCTCATCTACATTCGTCATGTTGAAGTTCCCAGCCAAAACCAAGTTTCGAGTCATCCAATTGTTTTGGCGCAAAAACGGATGACAAGCCTCGATGCTATTGCCGCCATAGGTGCCATAGCGTAAATGACCCAAGAAAAGCTCGCCAGAAAAAGGCGCGTGTTCTTTCAACCAAGCTGGATCGGACAGCTTTTCGCTATCACCCTCGGCCAGTTCTTTGAATCGGCCATAGACATGATCAAAAATATCTTGAATGGGTTTGTTGCTGTTCGAACGATGCCGAGAAATGTATCGGGCTCCCGGCTGAACATCAAGTTTGATGTTGGCCAGACCTGCACCATCTTGACCCCGGTTGTGTTGTTTCTCCATAAGGAGATACATTTTATTCAGGCCGTAGAAGGGTGTCCCGTATTTTTCACGGTAATATTCGAGTGGTTTTAAGAGGCGGACCATTGCGATCCCACACTCATGCTTTATGTTGTCACTCATTGTTTTGGAGGAGCAAAGTTAATATCATTTTACAGCTTTTAAAGGGGAATCAAAGCTTTCCATGCAGCAACGTTTATGAAGCCTTAAACGTCTTAAACATTGGCGTTTCAGCACGATTGCGTTACTTTATCGACTTTGAAAAACAATTGAGATCATTTTTAATCCATATTACCCTTCTGCTCACTTCCTTAGCGGGCATTGCTCATGATTCGCATCCGCCTGAATGGGTGAAGTTTCAGGAGAATAAAGGGCAATGGGGCAATGACTTGGTATTTTATGGAAAAGCCGCCAACATGGATGTTTTTGTGACCGATGGTCGCTTTATGCTCCAACTAAAAAATCAGGCTGATTTTGATCTCATTCACGACATCCATCATGGACTCGCAAGCATTCCAGATGACATGCAGATTCGCTATCACAACATCGAGTTCCAGTTGATAAATCCAGCTTCGACTAAGCCTTTTGGCGAAAAGAAAACGGAAGATTATGTCAATTACTTTTTGGGTAATGATTCGAGTCTTTGGGCAGGTGGAGTGCAACAGTTTGGCGAAGTGCATATGCCAAGTGTTTATACCGGAATTGACTTCTTACTCACAAGCCTAGGCGATCATTTGAAATACGAATTCAACATCGCGGCAGGTGCCGACCCAAGTCTAGCACGTTTTAAAATCAACGGAGTCGATTCCATCTATTTGTTCGAGCATAAAATTCATCTCGCAAATTCGGTGGATATGCTCATTGATGACGAACCCATCGCTTGGCAAATCATAGAGGGAGAAAAGCATTTTGTTGAATGCGAATACACGCTCACAGGCGACACATTGGGTTTTGCGTTGCCTGACTATGACAGACAATTTCCACTCATTATCGACCCAACGTTGATTTTTTCATCGTTTACGGGTTCCAGCACAGATAATTGGGGTTCGACAGCCACCTATGACAGCCTTGGAAATCTGTATGCTGGCGGTATTGCAATTACGACACTTAATGGCACAATGAATGGATATCCGACAACGACCGGAGCCTTTCAATCGACTTATCAAGGTGGTGCAGGCAGCTGGCCTAATCAGCCTTATGGAACCGACATTGTGATTTCAAAGTTTAATACATCGGGTTCAAGCTTGGTGTATTCTACTTATTTGGGCGGCAGCAACAATGAGATTCCACATAGTCTTGTTGTGAACAACAACAATCAACTTTACGTACTTGGCACTACTTCAAGTAGCAATTTTCCTATATCCAGTGGTGCATTTGATGGTACGTTCAATGGGGGAAGCAATATTGGCGCAGGAACGGGTAACAACAACAATTCGAGCAGTGTGGCCTATCCAAATGGTTCGGACATCATCATCGCGAAATTCAATTTGAATGGAACGGCCCTTTCGGCTTGCACCTACATTGGCGGCACCGGAAACGATGGCATTAATCTAAGCGATACGCTCCAAAAGGCCTATTCAGACGAATTTCGAGGTGAAATCATCGTGGACAACAACGACAATTGTTACGTTGCCACGAGCACTGGATCCAATGACTTTCCAATCGTCAGCGGCTTTCAGACTTCGTATGGTGGTGGGTTAACCGATGGCGTAGTTTTTAAATTCAATTCGAGTCTTTCCAGCCTTTTATGGTCATCATACATTGGTGGAAGTGAAGCAGATGCGGCCTATTCACTGCAGTTTGACCCGAGTCTAAACATTTTCGCCACCGGAGGAACGAAGAGCACAAATTTTCCCACCACAACTGGTGTCATTAATCCTAATTATAAAGGTGGCACAACCGATGGTTGGGTAGCGAAAATTAACAGCAATGGTCAGACCTTGATGGCAAGCACATTTTTAGGTACAAACGCCTACGATCAAAGCTTCTTTGTTCAACTAGATCTTCAAGGCAACGTGTATTGCGTTGGTCAAACGCTAGGTGCTTATCCCATCGGTCCGAGTTGGGTTTATTCCGTAAACAATAGCGGCCAATTCTTACACAAACTTTCAAATAATCTGCAACAAACCCGTTTTTCCACTCGATGGGGAACAGGAAATAGTGCGATCAATCTTTCTCTTTCAGCCTTTCTAGTCAATCAATGTAATCACATTTTCGTGGCTGGTTGGGGCGGCTCACTTTTTGGCACTGGCTCCATAACCAGCGGAAATTCAACGACAAATGGACTTCCCACCACAAGTAATGCCTATCAAACAACCACGGATGGCAACGATATGTATTTCATTGTTTTTGAGGATAGCGCTAAGGCAGTTTTGTTTGCATCCTACTTTGGTGGTTCAGGTTCTGGTGGTTCAGAGCACGTGGATGGAGGAACGAGTCGATTTGATAAAAAAGGCATCATCTATCAGGCCGTGTGCGCAGGCTGTGGCGGTGGCAATGCCTTCCCAACAACTAGTGGCGCTTATGCCACTACGAATGGATCGAACAATTGCAATTTGGGCGCGATCAAATACGATTTGGTTACACTTGAAGCCGAAGCCGATATTGATGGCCCAACCGAAATTTGTGTAAATGATTCCATTCAGTTTTTGAATCAGAGTTTTGGTGGATCGCTTTACCTCTGGGATTTTGGCGATGGCAATTTTAGCGACAAATACGAGCCCAAACACGCTTATTCGAACCCTGGAAACTATGATGTAGTATTGGTCATATACGACTCCGTCAGTTGCATTTTTGCAGATACTGACACCATCGAAATTCTAGTGATTCCTGGGCCGCATGCACAAGTGCCGAACTTAAACCCAGTTTGCCCTGATGTGCCAGTTCAGTTGAATGTATCTGGAGGATTGACCTATCAATGGGCTCCAGCCGGTAGCTTGAACAATGCGAACATCGCCAACCCAATCGCTACGGTGGAAATGACCACCACATTTATCGTTTCAGCTACGGATAGTTGCGGTACCGACACAGCCCATTTAATTGTAAAAATATTCCCAGACAAAACGGACGCTTTGGACGATACAGCTCTTTGTGAAGGACTATCCGGACCATTGTGGGCATCCGGTGGTTCAAGTTACAGTTGGAACCCTGGCATTTACCTTTCCTCAAGCACAGCGGCCCGTCCTATTTGTTCACCAGATTCAACCATTCATTACATCGTTACCATCATTGATTCTTTCCAATGCGAACGCGAACATCCCGTAAAAGTTTATGTGGAAGGATTTTTACCCCAAATTAAGGCTTGGGGCGATACAACGGTATGCCCTGGCGATCGTGTGCTCTTGAGCGCATCCGGCACCAATGGATATCAATGGACACCAACGACTTGGGTACTCGACCCAAATTTACCTTCAACTCCAGCTTATCCGGAAGAAAGTATATTCTATGTCGTTCGCACATTTAACTCTTGTGGTGAAGCAATGGACACGGTGCGGATTGTCGTTAACCCAATCGATGTACTTATTGACCCAGATACGGCAGTCTGTTTTGGTGATTCTGTGTATTTGGGAGCAACTGGTGCATTGGTGTATAAGTGGACAGGCAAGGAATTTAGCCTACCTAATTACAATCAATATCCAGGTATTTTACCTAAGGAAAGTGGCTGGTATGTTGTTCGAGGTTCAAACCTTCAAGGATGTGAGCGTATTGATAGTCTCTATGTTCAAGTTCACAGTAATCCAACACTAGAACTGCTTACAGACGAAGACACAATCACTGGACTTTCGAATGTGATTCTTGCCGCTAAAACTTCTGCGCCTCATCGATGGCTTTCTACAGGTTATATCCCTTGCGAAACATGTGATTCAATCAAAGTATATCCGTTATATGAGACGGAATACTTTATTGAAGTCATCGATTCCAATCAATGTCGCGTCTTGGACAGCATTTCTGTGAAGGCAATTAGTAAAATTTATGTGCCATCTTCCTTTACTCCGAATGCCGATAATTTCAACGACTTATTTGTTGTTCAAGGGCATAATATTTTGAAGTATGAAATTTCTATTCGCGACCGTTGGGGCGAAGAAATGTTCCGAAGTAAAGACATAGAACGTCACTGGAAAGGCAGCAAGTTCAACAAAGGAAATATACTCGCTGACGGAGTATATTCCTATGAAATTCGATTTACCATTTTGCCAGAACAAGAACTGGTGAAAACAGGAACAGTGACCTTATTAAAATAGGTTTATACGAACCTCGGATCGGTCTCCATCACATGACCACAACTCTTACATGTTCGTTTTTCTTCGCTGCTGTAAAACTCTTTAAACCGAGGTAAAAAGTCGTTCTCTATGTTCGAAAGTGGAAAGTAGGTTTCGTGCAATTTCTCGTTGCAGTTCTCACAAAACCAAAGCAGACCATCCTTATGTTCCGGCTGTCGAACCCGCTCAATAACCAAGCCTATCGAACCCGCAGATCGACCTGGACTATGCGGAACTTTGGGTGGCAAAAGAAACATGTCACCTGCCCCAAGTTTAATATCTACGGGCTTTCCATCTTCTTGAATACGCACATTGATCTCACCTTCAAGTTGGTAAAACAACTCTTCGGTTTCATTGTAGTGATAATCTTTTCGGGCATTAGGTCCGGCCACAATCATGACGATGTAATCAGTTCCTTCTGGATAAAGATTTTTATTTCCAACAGGTGGCTTCAAGAGATCTCGATTCTCTTCTATCCATTTTGTTAGGTTAAATGGCTTCTTTACACTCATCCTTATGTCTTTATTGCTTTATTATCACCCTTTGCGCTTTAAAAGCTTCAGTGTCCAGCTCAATAATGTAACTACCATTGGCTAATCCTCCGAGGTCAATATTCGCAGACGATGTTTTATCAGAATTAATGGAAACTTGCATCAATTTTCGTCCGCTCAAATCATAAATGTTGGCAGTTCCGATTGCTGCTTGATCATTAAATCGAATGGTCAGCATTCCTTCTGTAGGATTTGGAAACACGTCAACATTGTAATTCGCTAAATCATTGATTCCAGTTGGCCAAATCTTAACATTTACTGTGTCTTTAGTCAAGCATCCTAGTGTGTCTTGCACAGTAACGCTATAGTTGCCAGTTATTGAAACATTCAACACCTGACCTGTTGCACCTGTATTCCAAAAGTATGAGGTGTACTGGGGACCTGCGTCTAAAGCAATGGGTCCTAATCCATATTTGTTTCCTCCAAGATCAACTTGGTCTGGCACATTAAGGGTTACTGTTATTTCATCCTCGCCTGAGCACCCTGCGACATTAGTAGCGGTTAGCGAATACGTTCCCGCTGCACTAATTACTGTTGAATTTCCTGTTGATCCATCGCTCCAGTTATAACTAGCAAATCCTGGTGGAGCCACCAAAACCGTGCTTTGACCTGGACAAATAGACTTATCTGCACCCAAATTGATGTTAGGGTCTGCATTATTGTAATTAACATTTGAATTTAAGTCAATGTCACAACCAAGCGCATCTGTAATGGTCACAGTGTAGGTGCCGATAACAAGGTTAGAAATTGACGTTGTCGTTCCGCCAGCGCTCCATGCATAAGAATAGGGTGGCGTTCCGCCTCCGGCAGTTAAAGAAATTGCTCCATTGGCGTCACTTTCACAATGAGTATTGGTTACTGAAAAGTTTGCGGTAATGCTTGATGGCGAATACATATTAATGGATTCAACATTTGAACAACCAGCTGAATCCGTTGCAGTAACCGAATAAGTTCCATTACTTAACCCAGAGATAGTGGCAGTTGTAGCTCCATTAGACCACAAATATGTTATCGGTTCAAAACCAATGGCATTAGCTGTTAAACTTCCATTTGTATCGCCATAACATGTTAAAGAATCCATTTCAAGAGTAATATCTGGCCCTCCTGAAACATAGGTTGTAAAGGTGTCGCCACATATCGGCTGAAAGGCAACAAAATCAGTTGTTGCTGACCAATTCGCAGCGTTTCTTCCGCTGACTGTATAGGCAACAGTACCCGAAGCATTTTCAATTCCCATCGTGTGATTACCTCCATTGCTCGGCATAGATGTAGTGTGAATCTCAATCCGACCACAACCCTCCAGTAAATGAACCTGTGATGTCACGTTGTAAACAGTGCTGCCATAATGGTGAACGCCATCAAAGTCAACGACCAACCTTCGATTTGGTGCTGTGCCTACGGTATAATATTGAATTGATCCTCCTGAAGACGGATTAAGGTCTTCCCATGCAAAGGCTATAAGGTTATTTGGAGTATTGCTGTTTGGCAAGCTTTGCCCAGAGCAACATCCATTATCCGTTCCTGTACCAAAGAAAATAAACCCATTAGAGGATATTTTAAAGGTAGTGTAGGCTGTGGCGAAAAAATTGAATGTAAAGCCTATGCTCAAACTACTGGTAACGTCATCGTCCGATAAGCTAACCGATGCAGCTGACGATGGCGGCCCTATAGTATCAAGAGCGGTTGATTGTTCAATCGTATAAGAAGGTGATCCATTTAACACATAAATCTCAATTTGACCCGTACCCGCGTTAGCTGGATTGAAGTTTCCGTTTGCGTTAATACCTGGGCCAAATATTGTGGGTGTACCCGAGCAAGAAGCAGATAAAACACTGATTGTATCTGTTGAACAATAGAAGGAGTTAAGTCCAGTTAGCGTGCATTGAGCGCTTAGTGTTAGCGATGTTAACACTAAACCAACTGCTGAGAAGATATTTTTCATTTCGATAGAGTTAGGCTACTAAGATAGTATGCCAAACTGATTTGAAACGATTTCAGTAATTTTTTGCGCTTTTAAAACTGAAAACTAAGGTGTTATGAATTTAAACCCACGACCGTGCTCGTTTATTATTTTCACACTTTCATCTGCTTTTAGGTACTTTCTCAACTTAGCGATGTAAACATCCATGCTCCGAGAATTAAAATAGCTATCGTCTCCCCAAATCGCGAGAAGCGCTTGTGATCGATCTAATAATTGGTTTTCATGGAGAATGAGCATTTTCATCAAGGCATTTTCCTTTGATGTCAAATGCTGCTCTTCGTTTCCAATCTTTAGGGTTTGATTCTTAAAATCGAAGGTGAAATTGCCCACATTGAAAACACTTTGCTGTTCTTGTTTCTTCTCGCCCTTAGTTCTTCTTAGAATAGCTTTTAATCGCAACAAAAGCTCTTCCATGCTAAAAGGTTTTGTGATGTAGTCATCGCCTCCAGACTTAAATCCAGCCAGCGTATCTTCCTTCATAGACTTTGCCGTAAGAAAGATTATCGGAATGCTATCATTCACCGCCCTAATTTCCTTACCAAGGGTAAATCCGTCTTTTTCAGGCATCATCACATCGAGTATGCAACAATCAAATTCGTTGTTAGCGAACAGCTTCCAGGCCTCGACACCATTTTTAGCTAGCTGAGGCTGATAGCCCTTGGCTTCCAAATATTCTGATAGAATAATTCCCAAGTTTGGGTCGTCTTCTGCTACTAAAATTTTCGCGGGACTAAGCTGCTTTACTTCCGTTTCCATATGATGTTTGTTTTAAAGGGATTTCTATGACAAAAGTGCTTCCATGCCCGAGTTGACTTTCAACATAAACTTTACCCCCGTGTCTTTCAGTGATTATTTTAACATAGCTCAAGCCCAAGCCAAAGCCCTTGACATTATGTACGTTTCCGGTCGGGACCCGATACAAACGATCGAACACCTTTTTCAGGTTATCAGAACTAATTCCTATCCCATTGTCCTTGACAGATATAACGATATTGCCATCTTCATTTTTGGTGCTTAACTCAATTTTTGGCGATTCTTTAGAGTATTTCACCGCGTTGTCCAATAGATTGTAAATCACATTGGTGAGATGGTTTTTATCCGCCTCAATTTCCGTCAAGTTTGCTGAAAAGTTCGTTCTTAAATCCCCCCCCTTTTCTTTAACTTGAATAGAAAATTTATCTAGGACATCGGTCAATAAGGCGTGCACTTCAATTTCCTCTCGCTTTAGCTTAAAATCTCCTTTGTCTAAAACTGCACTCTGTAATACTTCTTCCACTAGCAGCCCAAGACGCTTGTTCTCTGCATTTATTATCCCAATGTAACGATTCTTCACATTTTCAATCTTGCTTAACTCTGGGTCGGTAAGTGCTTCGCATGCCAATGAAATGGTTGAAATGGGTGTTTTCAATTCATGCGTCATGTTATTTATGAAATCATTCTTGATAACACTATTCTTTTTCTGCTGAACGATCGTTCGGAGGAAGTAATAGATCGTGGCGATAATGGCCACAATAAAAAGGAGCGAGATAAAGAGTAATGCCCAGATGTTTTGAAAAATATAGCGATCAAGGTGAGGGAAATAAACGTGTAAATAATAGGGTTGTTGAATTACATCATTGGGGAATAATTTGGCGTGAACAGGAGTGGTGTTGAGTTCTTCAACGAGCTCTTCCTGCCCAAAAATCAATCCCTTTTCTTGATCAAAAACGGCCATTTCGAATGGAATATGGACTCCGTGATTATTGAGCGCTATTTGGAAAAGCGAGTCCACAATTTTAGGATCAATCCGTTCATCAATAGCTTGATTGATGTTTACCTCGATAAGGCTTTTTACAATGTCTCCTAAAAAGGCGCGTTTCGTTTTCACTCGCTCACGGATGTCGTTAACGTTTGAAATCATTGGGTCGGAAGAAAGCGACATGCCGACCTTAATCGTATCTGCCTTAGCAACGCTTAGTTCTATATCCTCTTCAAGTTCAGAAGTAAACGGTAAATCGCTAGCGCTATGGGTGATGTTACTTTCCGTTTTTTGCCCGCCATGCTCTTCATAAGTCTGCATTTCAATTCGGTCACCTCTGCGCTGCACGTTCTTACTTATAACATATTCAACCAGCGAGTCATCTGGAGGAAATTGCATTTCATCTACGCTATCTGGATCTTGGAAAAACAAGTATTTTGCTTCTTGATGAGTCCTAAGTTTCGTTAGCGTTTCATGACGTTCCAGCTGCTCAATAACCTCTGAAAGCGCCTCAGACGCGCTATGTTGCAACTTATCTCTTTCCAAATCGAAGGCATTCAATATCCAATAGATTTGAATACCTATGAGTCCGATCAATGCCAAACTGACCACACCAACCACGAGTTTAAGATGAATTGCCTTCATTGAATGAGACAAAAATAGCCGCGTCTCTCCCTATGCATTTGGGCTTAACAGTAGTTAACAATGCTTTACGGGAACTTAACATACGCATTAATCGTGATTGACTTAAGTTTGAAGCTCAGAACAACCTATGAAAACTACCCTTTTTTTCAGCTTTGCTTTAATGGCCGTTTTATTATCAAACCAGCTGGTAGCTCAGACAAGAACAATTTCGAAAGAAATTCAGATTGAAGAGACTGACAATCAACAAACGGTGACCGTAACGACCATAGATAATGGCACAAAAACGGTAGAAACCTTAGAAGGTGAAGCTGCCCGAAAATACATAGCCAAAACAGAGCGCAATTCAGGCGAGTCTGTAATTAATTTGAATATTACTAAAGAAGACTTAAAGGCAATAAACACCCACATTGACGAAATTTCCATCGAACTCGAATCTTTCGTAAAAGAATTGAATGAGGCCGATGTTGATGCCAGCTTGAAGTCAATAAATGCCAAAACAGAACAAATTATCAGTTGTGTGAGAGCCCAACTTGAAACTGAAGAATAGGATACCGATTCCGAAAAACGCTGTTTAGTTAGGTTAGAAAAGTCTCTATCGAAAGGTAGGGACTTTTCGTTTTTGGGGCTAGCTCTTGCGACTTACCTTTGACGGCAACACAGGAATATGGAAAAGCTACTCAACTACATTAACGGGGAATTGGTTCCTCCCAGATCTGGACAATATTTTGAGAACATGGAACCGGCTACTGGTCGACCTTACAGCCTTATTCCGGATAGCGATATCGATGATGTGAATTTGGCCACAATCGCAGCCAAAAACGCCTTTCCAATTTGGAGTAGATTGAGCATTCAAGAGCGTTCCGATATATTACTTCGAATTGCAGCACTTATAGGTGAAAACTTAGACGCTCTGGCAGCTGCAGAGAGCCGAGATAATGGTAAGCCAGTTAAGCTCGCAAGAACCGTTGACATTCCAAGAGCCCAAGCCAATTTTCATTTTTACGCAACGGGCATTCTTCACTTTGCTTCAGAATCTCATTCTATGAGTGACTTAGCCATTAATTATACATTGCGCCAACCTATAGGAATTGCCGGTTGTATTTCTCCATGGAATTTGCCATTGTATTTGTTTTCCTGGAAAATCGCTCCAGCCCTTGCAGCTGGAAACACAGTCGTTGCAAAGCCTTCTGAAGTAACACCGTACACAGCTTACTTACTCTCAAAAATTTGCATGGAAGCAGGATTGCCAAAAGGCGTATTGAACATTGTTCATGGTATGGGCCCTAAAGCAGGAGCTGCGATCATTGAGCATGAAGATATTCCTATGATCAGTTTCACGGGCGGAACAGCTACTGGAGAGTGGATTGCCCGAACGGCAGCACCAAAATTCAAAAAACTGAGCCTTGAACTGGGTGGAAAGAACCCAAACATCATTTTCGCGGACTGCGATTTTGACGACATGATGAAGACAACCGTACGTTCTTCCTTTGCAAATCAAGGTCAAATCTGCCTTTGTGGATCACGCATTTTAGTTGAACGACCGATCTACGAAAAGTTCAAAACTGAATTTGTGAAGCGTGTAAAAGCATTAAAAGTTGGCAACCCAAAAGAAGATGTAAACCTTGGCGCTGTAGTAAGCAAACCACACATGGAGAAGGTATTGAGCTATGTGGAATTAGCTAAAGAAGAGGGCGGCACAGTGCTTTGCGGTGGAAAAAGAGCCAACGTTGGAGGCGAATTTTCAGAAGGCTATTACTTAGAGCCAACCGTAATAGAGGGGCTATCACACACGTGCCGAACAAATCAGGAAGAAATTTTTGGCCCTGTGGTTACAATCATGCCTTTCGACACGGATGCGGAGGCTTTGATGATGGCCAACAGCACTAAATACGGACTGGCAAGTTCTGTTTGGACGAACGATCTCAAAAGAGCTCATACTATAGCCCGCGAACTCCATACAGGAATTGTCTGGATCAACTGCTGGTTATTGCGCGATTTGCGCACCCCATTTGGTGGGGTGAAAAGTTCGGGTGTCGGACGCGAAGGCGGCTTTGAAGCTTTGCAGTTTTTTACCGAGCCAAAGAATGTGTGTGTGAAGTATTAGATAGAGTAAAAAATTTGGCTTCATAAAGAAGATAGAGGCGTCAATCGGCTCTCTAATTGATCCCGACTATTTCCTC
>Ga0209308_10003422_pt1 | contig 13010 bp, 18 predicted proteins | sample COGITO_mtgs_1204_3_FD_184806 | JGI IMG/M metagenome (GOLD analysis project Ga0209308, IMG submission 184806) | Pelagic marine microbial communities from North Sea - COGITO_mtgs_120405 (SPAdes) (version 2) | ecosystem: Environmental > Aquatic > Marine > Epipelagic ...
TGACCATCCTCTACTGAGTAAACACGAATGTATTTTTTTCCGATTGAAAAATCGTGGGTTGTTTTACCACGAGTGTGTTCCCATCTATCGTTCATTGCATCAGTCAAGTCCTCACATAGTTTCTCAACTGCAGTACATAGTTTGTCTGCCTTTTCCATTGCAGTTTGTTCTGCATTCACTTCACTTACTAATTCTGATAATTTCATATTGTCTCCTTTTTTCATTATATACATAGTATACAAAAAAGTGGTGGGCATTGTCAAGTGTTATGCTAACTGTTCACGAATGACTTGTTTCTCGATATTTGTTAAATCATCAATTGAATTAAACCTAGAATATGCAGTGTTATAGGTAACTAACTTATTTCCTGCAGATACACAAGCGTTCCATAATAGGTCTAACCTATTCTGTTCTTCTAATGATTGTTTTGAGTTTGATGCATATATCTTATTCTGTTCTGCATCTGATATTAGTTTGCGACCTAAAGTTACATAATATTCTTCTTTCTTATTCACGTTGTACTCCTATACAATATTTAAGAGTCTAGTGTATCAAAAAGTAGAGGGCAATGTAAACCCCTTTTATAAATTCTTTTGTATCTCGTTAAGTTGTTCTAATTTGTTGTTGATAATCTCAACTCTATTAGGCCAGTAGATGTAATCTTTATCGGAATCCTTTGCGAGGTTTTCTAACAGGGGTCTAATAAAGTTATCCATCTTGTTAATTACTTCCGTTGCAGAAGTAGTCTTTTCTATTATCTTAGTGTCAACGGATGCAAGTTCATCTGCATCCATAGCAGTAAATCCGAAGTCGTTATATTCTATAGTCATAATATTATTTAGTAAACCTTTCCATATCTCTGAGTGTTTCTTTATCACTCTGAATACTTCGATAGTTAGCGTGTGCTTGTAGTGTCACATCTGCAATCTCATACTCGGGATACGAAGTAATGAGTTTATAAATTAATCCTGCGACATCTTGGTGTTTGACACTAGGTAGATTCTCATTGTTAAGGAGACCTAAGTTGATTGTCGTCATTTTGTATCTCTTCTTAGAGTTGTATTGATAATTGTTTGCAAGATGATTGAGTTGTGCTTTCTCACTTGCATACACATAACCCTTTGATATGTTTGGTTGACTTGCACGACTAGAGATATTGATAATGTATTTTGTCTTCTCACCTTCCCAAGCTTTATGTGCAATTGATAGAATCTCTGATTGGTCTTGGTGTGCAAGATTGATTAAAACATCTACAGGTCTATAACCAGTAAATATCCAACACTGAGTTCCATTAGATGTAATGTCTTCACAACGAATTGGGTCTACTTTAAAAGTGTTCCCTAAATGTGGTGTTGCTTCAAGTGTTCTTTTAATTATCTCTGCAAGACCACTACTTCCTGTTATTGCTATTCTCATAATATTCCTTAATTATATTAAACGATGGTTTTCCAAATAGTGAACCATCTACACTACACTTATTACAAGGGGACTTACTACGGTCTCCCTTCATTAATCTTTTACGAATCTTTGTCATAGGTTTAGAGAACCATACTTCGTGTAAAGACATAGTCAATAAATTTCCTACAACGTGTTCTCGTCCCCAGTCATTAGAGCAGAACAATACATCACCATTCCAATCTACAAACATTTTATAGAAAGGGTAGTGACAAGGTTTACCTTTTAGATTTTCTATACTATCATCTTCGACACCAACCCAATCGACTACACCACTTCGGTTATTTAGTATCAGTCCGTGTTTCTCAAAGTCACCCCAATGCATTCTGTATCTGTATCGGTCTTCATGCACTCTTGCATCTGCCATCATAGTGTCGAAGTGTTCCATCTGTTCTATCCCATCATACAGATTGATATACAGTAAATCTAATCCACTCTTATACAATCCGTTGATATAATCTATATCTAACTTATCTCCGTTAGTATTACACTCTAGTGTTGCATAAGGTAAGTTGCACCTAAACACTCTTACGATTTCTATAAAGTCGGGGTTAAGTAAGTTCTCACCAAACCCACTAAAAGATATCTTACCTCTGAATCCATTGTCTGCAAGTTCCTCAGCAATTGTTGTTGCACCTTTAACTGTTAAGTGTAAGTTTCTGTTAGGGAATACTTTAGGGTCGTGTCGTGGACAAAACACACATGTTCTATTACAAAGTTCTGTAGTGTTAATCTCTACAGTAAGAATAGAATCTAAAGGTGACTTACCTTGGACTGTATCCCAATGTTTCTTTTCTTGTTCTCTTCTATGTTCTAAGAAGTCGTATTGGTCAACTGCGGTAATAGGAATATTACGAGACATTACAAACCACATGTCGTTCTATCTCATCATGTTCCTTTACAAAAGTGTAAGTAATGCTATCTCCAACATTGTATTCTTCAATAAAATATTTTGGGATACATACAAATCTACTATCGGTATGCATATCAAGATTGTCTGATTTAGGGAATCCCTTTGGTTTATATAAGTATGACTTTAGTATGATGTTTTCTGTTGGGTCGTGTCCCATGTCATGGCATGAAAAGAAAAGGGTATGACCTTTTTTAGAAATATAAAGGTCGTGTGCATCATAGTGGAATCCTAACCAAATAGAATAATTGATTGGAAAATCAAATCGTAAGACATCTTCAGTGATGTCTTTTAATTCTTCCTCGTATAATGTTGAAACTTCCTCAAGCCTAAGTTCTCTAACAATAGATTTCTTAGAAGTATCCGCCGTCTCGTCTATCCTCATCACCATTGTCTAAGTCTTCCTCGGTTGAACTTACAAATTCATTTCCTTCAGTTAAGGATTCAATCAATTCGTTTGCTTGTGATTCATAGGTATCAATCATTACAGATTTAGTATCAGTAGTGTTTACTGTAAAACTTAGTTTCTCTGCAGACTTCTCTATTTGTGCTTTAGTCATTTTTTCTAAATCACTACGATTAGGAATTACAACTTCTTCAAACTCTTCTTCTGTTTCTAAGTCTTCATAGTTCTCAATAGTTTTGATTTGGTCTTGTTTGATTACGACATCATTCTCACCAAGTGTTGGTTGTTCATAACCAACGTCAAGTGTAGGTTCTTCCTCTTCAAATGATTTGTTGAATTGTTCTTCATCAATTAAATCTTGTTCGAATTGGTCTAGTTCATCTACTTCATCTACTGTTGCTTTAATGTTAGGAGTGTTTCCTACTATTCCTGTAATGTTAGGTGCATTACCTCCAGTCACAAAAGGTGGTGGTGTTGGTGCAACTTCATTTACTACTGTTGGTGGAACTTCATCTGTTAAATCCATGTTGTCTGCATCAGCAACTTCATTGACTCTCTCTACTTCATCTAAGAATGCTTCTGTTGATTCACCACTAATGATTGCATCTTCGTTAACTGGTTCTACTGGTAGTTCTATTGTTTGAGTTATTTCCTCTTCAACAAAGTCTGAGAATGCTTTCTTAGTGTCTTCTACTTTCTCTACGAATGTTTCATCTGTAGAGATAGGTGTTTGAGGATTCAACATCCTTGCCATTTTAAATGCACTACTCGTTGATTTCGGTGCAGGAGTTGGTGCAGGTGTGTCTGCAATGATTTGGTCAACTCTCTGTTGTTCTGTTTCAGTTAGAGGTGTTGTAGACTCTCCACTTGGTAAACCAATAACTCCGTCTCCATCTAAGTCAATTGAAAGACCTGCTTTTGCAAGTGCTTCTTCCATTACCTTCAGTCTGTCTTGAGTTGCTTTACGAAGTTGTCTTTCGTCTGCAGTCTTAGTTCTTTCGGCTTCCATTGCCTTTGCAATGTCTTCTTGTTGTTGAACAATTGCCTCTTGTTGAAGTGTTTGCATTCTTTCTTGTGCCATCTTCATCTGACTATTGTATTCAATAATACCTTTATTGACTTCTTCTCTAATAGAGATGACTGCATCTAACTCGTCTATCTTAAACATACCCTGTTCAAGACCACGTTGAACTGTAGTTAGTGTTGCTTGTGCAGTTGCAGGTTTAAGAGGAACAGAAAAATTATTCATCCTCTCTACGAGACGTTCTAGTTCAGTTGGTTGAACTTGCTCTGTTTCAAAAGTTGGGGGGGTTTCAATTGTTGCCATAATGTTTTCCTATAAATCCATGGAGAGGTGTTCGACTAGAAAGTTGTTTACTGAAGTTTAAATTAACTTCCCTTAAAATATGTATAGTCTCAAACCTCTAATTATATTTATCTAAATGTTTAACTCGGGAAATGCCTTTTTAACAATTTCTTTAGTAATGTTTTTAAAAGGATTTTTTCCATCTTTTACTAAGTCAATCAGTTCTGCTTCCTTAGTAGGGATGCCTTCAAGCATTCCAATCCACATGTTCTCTCTTTTGACCATGGGGATTTGTTCTGTCACAAAGTATTTGAATAATTTAAATTCAAATTTTAAACTTGTTTCAGCTAAATCTGATGCAGGTGCATCATTACTTCCATAAGGTGTTTTACCTTCGGGTAGTGTTGATTGTATTGCATCACTATGTATCCACTGAAGAACTGGTTTTACTGCACCGTTTCTATCGTTGTATACTTTTAGTCCTTGGACTGCAAGGTCTTCGGACTCACCTGCTACAATGTTTGCTTGACATAGTATTTCATATACGTCTGCATTCAATGTTAAATTTTGTCTTTCAGTAATCAATTCCATTACTGGTTTATTAGGGGCACCCTTTGGTCTACCTCTTCCTCTTTTCTTTTCTTCTGTCATAATGTAAAATCCTCTACATGATTTAATAACTCGTTTAACCTATGAACTCTTAGGTAGTCAAACACTTTACCTCTTACGGGTTCTGCCTTTGAATACTCTTCTAAGATGTTATCCTCTATATTTTGAGGAATGAACTCTAGGTCAATTAGAGTTTGGTTTCTTAAATAGTTCCGATAGTATTTATCGTCCTTTTGAATCGTCATTCTGAGATATGAATCTTTAACTGGTTTCCTTAATGGAGTCTGCCTAATACCTTCTGATATACAATCATCATTAGATAGAATGTTTGGTATGCCGTCTGACTTATCTCCAGTTAATATGTGTTCCTTAAGGAATCTGTCGGGGTCTTCACAATGTATAAGTTTATTTACATTGGGACTCCACTGTTTCACATAGTCATATTTATGAAGTTGTTGAAAGTCTTTATCTCCACTCACAATCATAACTGGTTCAGTTGCATGTTTAACAAGGATAGCAATGATGTCATCTGCTTCACACTGTTCGACATACATGTACTTGTATGGGAAGTTATCCCTAATCTCATCCTTAACAACTTGAAGTGTCTCAAACAACTTACTCCAATCTAAATCTGAATCGTCTCTTGTTTTCTTTCTGTTTGCTTTATACAATGGATAGAAGTCTTTCCTCCATGTATGTGATGCATCAGTACAAAGAACTATCTGGCCATACTCTGGCCCGTATTTCTTTTGATACATTCTAACAGAGTTGAGTATCATGTGTCTTAGCATATCTTCTGATACTTCTCCTTTGTTCATTTTCAATTGCATCATAAGACCTGCAATTATGGTTTGGGTAAAATCTATAAGTATCATCTAATCACTTTTATTAATAATGTATTTTTGGTAAGCAAATCATTTCCATCCTTTAACTTGGAACGAGGAATCTCATCTAGAAATCCTCTTGCAATTATATTACCACCTTTAACTATTCTATCAAGTAGTTTGATATCTGTCAAGGTCTTTTCTTCACATACATCATAATCGATAATACGAGAACCTTTAACTGATAGACCACCGTAAGTTTCAAACTTAGTAAACTTCTGTGAAGCAATGTTATAAGTGAACAATGTCTTTGCACGAATGATTTCTTCGGGGTCAATAGAATGATACTTACCGTGTTGTTTTAAAAACGGAAGTGTCCTCACTAACTGTTTGGGTGTTTTAATTTTAGGTTTACGAACTACCACTGTAGTGGCAATGTATTCCTCAATTCCTTTGTCGATACTTTCTAAGAACTTTAAAAACTTTTTCTTGTTGGACTTAGATAGAAACTCATATGCTTCTTCTAACTGTTCACAACCTTCTTCGTTTTTAACTTCAAAGATAATGTCGTCTACTTGTCCTTTCATAAAGGCAATAACCTTTGGTGAATAGTCAAGTCGTTTCAAATGTTTCAACATGTTAAAGTCTGAACCGTAAGGCAAATCTAACCATGCATCAATTTCATATTCAATTTCTCCAAATGCAGATAAAGCCTTATTCTGCATTCTGTCTCGTATAGATATTTTATTTGTTTGTGTCATAATGAAGAGTATACTATTAAGTGCTAGGCATTGTCAAGTTATTTTTTCTCGAAGTCGTGTAATTCTTTTGTTTCAATAAAATCAGTGACCACAAAATTCCTTGATGGATTGACCATTACATTTGCCCTCTTCATAAATCTCTGATTCATTAAACACTTAGTGGTCTTATCAGTTCTATCATCTAAGATGAACTCTGCATCCTCATAGTCATTACCATTGAATGAAACTCTGAAGTGTATCATAGGTCTCTCAAACACTTTAGCGTTAACAGCACCTCTTTCAAACTTAACCATCTTAACTAGGTCATGTACAAATTTATGTCCGTTCTCTTCCCAGTAAACTTTCTTTCCTTTGACTTCAAACTTCTCTGCGTGTAAAGAACACTTAGCACTATTACCTGTATCAAAGTTTGCAACAACTCTTCCAACACCTTCAATGTATATCTGTTCGAACTTACCAATTTGTGTTGGAGTCCTTCTCCAGTTTGCACGGTCTTCATAATATTCTATAACTGTCTTTGCAACATTGATACCTGTTGCTTCTTCAAATCCATCCGTGCCAGGCGAACTGTTTACTTCTAAACAATAGGGTGTTCCATCTTTGTCTAAAATAAAATCTACTGCAGTCCAGTCACCGTTGACTGACTTATGTGCATCTATACTTAGTTTGATTTCTTCTTTACTTAACTTATAAGGTTTACCTTCTGCACCTTGTGATATATTGGAACGGAAGTCTCCCTTGATTTGCATTCGTTTCATTGCACCGATAATTTCACCACCGAGAACTTGAACACGAACATCACCATCTGACTCAATGAACTGTTGGACGATAAACTCAACATCGGGGTCTAACTTATACAACATTGAAACCAATGCTTTGAGTGACCTTTCTGATTCTATAAACATCACACCGACACCCTTAGACCCTCTAAGAGTTTTTAATATGAAAGGGTACTCAAGGTCAATACTTTCAATAGACTCCTGTAGAGTCTCCTTAGAACGTACCAATGCACTTCTAGGTTGGGTCACCCCAACTTCTCTAAGTTTAATTGAACTCCAGTATTTGTCTGCACACATCATAACCGTTTCACGGTTGTTGACACATGGGACATTCATCTTCTCTAATTGAGAAACTAAATCCATGTATGAATCTTTACTTGCAGCAGAACCACGAATGATTGCAATTACATTTTCATCTAAGACCCAATCTACATCTGAACTGTGATTACTAATGGTAGTGATATCTTTTTGTTTATTGATAACTGCTTCTTCAATATGAGCAATGTAAGAGTCCAGTCCTTTCTTCTTACACTCTTCTTGCAATCTTCCTGCAGTGATAAACGGTTTCTTTATCTTACTATCGTTCTTTGCAGACACAATCAATAACCGTATTGGTTTCTGTTCCTTCCTTGCTTCTGTTATTTCGTTAAACGATTTCATCTAATGTCCTTTCCAATTGCTATTTGTTGTATCTCTAGTGGAGTCAACTGTTTCTTATGTAGTGCAACGAAGTGTTCAGCATCAATCACCACTAATGGTTTACTTCTATTTCTCTTAATCACAACTAGGGGTTCGTACTTACCACAATTACTTTCTGCTTGTTCATATGCTTTCCATACGTTCACTGCTTCTTGATTCTTGCACTCAACACTGTATGGGAACTTCTCTCGTGACTCTCTTCCCATTATAATGTCTTCACCTTGTGAACCCATAGGTCTCGACTCTATATCTTCTTCATGAAGGTCTAGTGTATCCACCATTAACTTTGCAAACCATTGTTGAAGTTTTCTTCCTTTAGCTTTTGCTGACGAGGTCTTCATTAAACTGTATACTCACTCCACATCCACAAGAAGATTCTTCCTTCGGATTTATTATTTTAAAAAACTCATTGAGACCTTCTTGTACCCAGTCTAAAGTAGAACCACTCAAGTAGGGTACAGACTCTTTATCTAACACTACACTGAACTTTCCAAAACTTACCAGTTTGTCTGTTATGTTAATAAAGTCTGAAGTGTCTTCTATAAAATATTCATACCCAGCACAACCACCACCTTTAACTCCGAGTCTAATAAAAGACACATTCTTTTTAAGGAGTTGTTGTATTGCTGAATCTGTGACTTCTACCATATAACTATTTAGTTAGTTTCGGTTTAATTGCATCATATGGAATATGAATATTTTGGTCTTCGGGGATATAAAGAAAGTTTATGTCTGAACGATTGCAAGTGTCGATTGCATCATAAAGAGTTTCGACTAATGCCTCACCACCTAAATTGAATGATGTGTTAAAGACAACAGGAACACCGTTAGTCTCATACATCTTTTTAATTAGATTGTAGTAGTTATAATTTTGTTCTTCAGTCACTGTTTGGATTCTACATGTTCCATCTGCATGAACGATACTTGGAATCTTTTGATATGCAATTTCTTTTGCTTGGATAGCAAATGACATCCATGGTGATTCTTTAAGTTGTAGCATTTCAAAATACTCGGGTGCATGTTCTAACATAACACTTCCTGCAAAAGGTCTATAGTCTTCTCTCTTTTTAATTGTGTTTACAATTTGTTTTGCTTCGGGATTGGTTGGGTCAAAAAGAATTGAACGATTACCTAATGCACGTGGGCCCCATTCTCCTTTACCTTGAAACATTCCGACAACTTGTTTCTTGTCTATAATTAAATCTACAATCTCATCCAAGTCTCTTACAATTTTAGTTGTCCTCATGACCATACTCCTTTCTTAACATAGGACTCATCAGAACTTTCGTATCCTTCTTCCTGCATCATTAAATAATTTTCAAGTGCAACACCTATTGCAGTTCCACCATCATGGCATACAGGGTCAACATAAAAGTTAACATCGGGATACTTCTCCACATACCTATAATTATTAGTACAGTTTAAACTGAACCCACCACTTAATATAATATTTTTATTGGTCGGGTCTAGTGCAAGTGCTTTGTCTATAATGGTACAAGAATGTTCAAAAGATTTCTGTTCCAACAATTGTGATACATTGTATCTGTTAAAAATATATTCTTTATCGGTTCTACCATAACTTGCCATACCCATAACCTTACCAGCTGCACGTCCCTGTTCATCTGTTCCCAGTGCATAACTCATTTGTGAGAAGTTCATACCCATTGACGGTCTAGAAGTAAACACTATCTCTGCACCATCAATAACTTCTGTATCATCTGTATAACAAACACAACAATCATCTGTCTTATTTGGAACGGTTGCTGATAAGTCTCCTACGACTCTATGATTGGACAAGACTTGATATTTAAGAGTAGGGACTCCCTTGTCCATTTTATAAATGGATTCGATTTCTTGATAGCCAGGATATGTCTCAAAGAATGATTGAGCTCCACCTCCATCCCAAACGATACACATTGCAGTTTCTACTTCGTCTTGGTCGTATGCAAAGTATCCACCACTCCAAGCATGATACTCATGATGTTTTGAAGTGTCTAGGTGGAATGATTGTGATTCCTTATATTGTTCTTTTAAAATAATATCAACAATATCTTCATCCTCATTTATTTTTGGAATCTTATAATTAAATTCGGGATAGATTTCTACAAGTTCATCCAGTCGTGTTTTAGATAACTGCTTGGAGGTCACGTCTGCAAGAAACTTTCTTAACCACTTTGTTTCATACTTTACGAGACCATTAATATGATAACTAACGATTCGTCTATCAAAGGTTGCAAAACAAACTCTGTCGACATCTTTATCTAAATCATAACGGTCTATTGCAAGGAGTCCTTGATATGTTTCTAGTAATGCTTTGTTGGGGTCATAGTACTTTTCTCTGACACATCTTTCTTCTTCATAAAGATTAAGTATTCTACCGTCTACTAATTCTGACACGGAAGTGTCGTGTGAAATATTCACTCCAATTATTCTCATAATATATTCCTATTATTATTTGTTTATATCTTTATTTATTTGTTTGTAATGGGTCAATAATTCCCGTGGAGTAAATAACTCATCATCCATAAATTGTTCAACCATGGATTTACGACCTGCTTTGAACCCACTGTACCATACAGATACGACCAGTGCAAATATAAATCCAACGTGTATTAATATTAATTCAGTACTCATACAATATAATCCTCGGGTTTTTCTTCAACCTTCTGTTTCTTTGGATTGTTGCTTCTCAGTGCATTGAGAGTCCACTCACTGCAGTCGTGCTTCTTCCATAGGTAATGTAGTGTAATAAAGAAAACACTCCATAGACCTAACGAGAAGATGTATTTAAATAATGTCCAAGGCAATAAAATTAATTCTAACATACTTCTATTTATCCTGTAATTAAAGTTCGTAATAAAAATAATAGACCCACACCGTTTAAGAGGATGAGAGCTCTGTCATTCCACATGAGAGACACGATTAACCAAAGTGCTACACCTACAAACGAAAGACCTAAGTCCCAGTCTTGGTATCCCTCTACACCTCTTAGGGACATAGAGGACAAGACAAAAACAGATGCAACCCATTTGATATACCAGTCTTTGGTATACAGAGGAGTCTCACTGGTTATCTCATATCTGTTGTCTTCCTTATCTGCCATTAAACCACCTTCTTATGGTATAGACCCTAGTATATGCAACGAAGGTCATAGCGACCGTTATAGAGGTTCCTATTGCTACTGAACTACTCATATCTAGTACATCAATACAGATATACAATCCAAATAGATTCAGTGGGTAATTAATTAATAATCCTGTACCAACGGTGGTTGCAGTTTCTTTATGGATTGCTCTTGATTTAGCACTCATACTTTTACTACTCCGTGGTTCTTTTTGATTGCATACTTACTATCGGTAGGAACTCTACGAGTCTCTAAGACCTCTGTCATGTAATCAATAAACATTTGACCACCTTTATATCTAGGAGGTGGATAAAGATTGTCTTCGTTAGCCATAAAGAATATACACATCTTTGCAACATCCTCAAATGCAACTGCACGACCATTATATAATAATATTTTATCCTTCTCGGATTTATTCCCTTGTATTATTTCAAATTTACTCATACAATATAATCCTCATGTCGGTACAACTCAATAAAGTTAGTATCACTTTTGTCATCTCCTGTATACAAAGCAGTCTTCGTCATAATAGTGAAAGAGACTGCTTTACCTAATCTATCTTCATTCATTCTTTTGTTATAATGTTTAGCTGCATTGTCTCTGAAGTGTGGAGTAATCTCACCAACCAATAAAACCATGTGGTGTTCATAGTTAAGAGCATAAGACATAGAGATTGCTTGGTCTAAGTCGTCAATTACAACTCTTTTTAATTTATTTTCTCCTACAAGAGGAATCTCCCCTTCAATTTTTAAATCTAAAGCACGGGGTTCTGAATTAGACACTTGACAACGTACTATGTCTTTGTCTTTGAGATAACTTGGTTTACAATCCATTATGGTTGAAATCAAACCTCTTGCATTATTGGCTTCACTATTTGTACCGTAAACGATAGTCTCTCTAATCTTTTCGGTTTCTTTGTCTTCCTCTTTGTCTTCACCGTGAGTGAATCTTGCTTTTTGTGCAGGTTTCTTCATCCAATTGGCTATCTTTTCATTAAAATCAGCATACACATGAGGGCCCATACCCTTTGATTTGACTTGGTCGAAGGGAATTTGTTCTTCCCATGTGTCTGCATAGAAAACAAACACCATATAGTTCATTAATTCGGTATTCGAACTACGATTGGTGTCGTCTATGATATATGAGTGTAGTATTCTACCACTTTTAGTGGCAATATGAACAGTAGGTTTGGCGTCTGCAGCTTTGTCACCATTGGGAGTCCAACCTTGCATTGCAGGCTCATTATTTCTATGAGCTTCAATTAATTTTTCGTTAGTTGAATCGTCCTCGGTTCTAAAACAGGATTTTTTATAACACTTAAGTTTCAGTTTTGCATTATGTTGACCCATAAGAAATGTCTCCTTCTCAAACGGAAGTTGTTCTAAACTATTAGGTGCAATGATTTGTTTCCCATCAATGGTTGTGACAAAGGGGTGATATGCAGGAGTTAAGTCTTCAGAAGACGTTCTACCCTTTGGAGTCGTGCTTGTGACTGTAATATCAGCCAAAGACTTACCTTCCATCATCTTTATAGATAATTGTTGCTTAATCTTATTCAAATTAAATACTTTCTCACCTTTCCAATCCCCTGCGTACATACCTAACCTCTTACATGAGAACACAAAGGTTGGAATATACCCACACTCACGTTTATATTCTTTATCATATTCAGACTTCGTCATAGTATACACCTTGACACTAGCGGACTCTATGCTTGAATATCCGAACATACCCGTACCCATAGACCCATCATACTCCCATACACCTTTGTAATAGGACTTACCGTCTCTACTTGTGAATGCAATAGATTTAGGAAGACCAATGAGATAAGGAATACCCTTTGACCCACCTATACCAAAGACACCAGTGGAGTTGGGTGTTGCACCTTGGACTTCCTTATGGTTTAAAAAGTCATTGATAAAGGTATCGTATTCCATACCCAGTCCATCATCACTGACGGTTATAGTGTTAGGGGTTAAATCAAAGAATACTTGGTTTGCTTTCTCTACGTTATCGTACCACTCATCTAATATCATTTGTGGTGGTGGTGTAAATGAATTTTTATTTCGAAGTAAAGCAGAAAGTTCTTTCTTCGGTATACTGACGGTTTCTTTTATTTTTGGCATTGTATTCTCCT
>Ga0209308_10003424_pt1 | contig 13008 bp, 11 predicted proteins | sample COGITO_mtgs_1204_3_FD_184806 | JGI IMG/M metagenome (GOLD analysis project Ga0209308, IMG submission 184806) | Pelagic marine microbial communities from North Sea - COGITO_mtgs_120405 (SPAdes) (version 2) | ecosystem: Environmental > Aquatic > Marine > Epipelagic ...
TTAGGGCTTTTAGGGTCAACAATCCAAGGGTATGACTGTCCTGGCGTTGACTACATGAGCTATGGCCTTGTCGCGAGAGAAATTGAAAAAGTTGATTCAGGCTATCGTTCTATGATGAGCGTGCAATCTTCTTTGGTCATGTATCCCATTTACGCTTTTGGTACTGAAGCACAGCGAGAAAAATACCTTCCGAGGTTAGCAAGCGGGGAGTGGATTGGTTGTTTTGGGCTAACAGAGCCGGATTATGGGTCAGATGCCGGTGGCCTGATTTCTAGAGCCAAGTCTGTAAAGGGCGGTTATTCTCTATCAGGTGCAAAGATGTGGATTTCGAATAGTCCCATAGCCGATGTCTTTGTTGTATGGGCTAAAAATGACGAAGGTATTATTAAGGGTTTTATTCTTGAGAAAGGAATGGAAGGCTTAAGTGCACCTAAAATAGAAGGCAAACTTGCTCTTAGAGCCTCAGTTACAGGTCAAATAGTAATGGAAGAAGTTTTTGTATCGGAAGAGCAGATGCTTCCTGAAGTAGAAGGTTTGAAGGGACCTTTTAGTTGTTTAAATAATGCGAGGTATGGAATCGCGTGGGGCGCATTGGGAGCTGCTGAGACATGTTGGTTGACTGCTCGAGATTATGTAATGGATCGTAAGCAATTTGATAAACCACTTGGGGCCAATCAACTCATCCAGCTCAAGCTTGCCGATATGCAAACGGATATTGCTTTGGGCTTGCAAGGTTGTTTTAGGGCCGGACAAATGATGGACCAAGAAGGCATAGCACCAGAATTAATTTCGTTAATAAAAAGAAACTCGACAGGCAAGGCATTGGAAATAGCCAGACAATCCAGAGACATGTTGGGCGGTAATGGCATATCTGATGAATATCCCATCATGCGACACATGGTTAATTTAGAAGTAGTTAATACTTATGAAGGAACTAATGATATACACGCACTCATCCTTGGAAGAACACAAACAGGCATAGCTGCATTTTGATTAAAACATTGAAGATTGTTATTCACTCTTCCTTTATAATGCCGACGCTTATCCTTAGCTAAATAAAATAAACATGAACTACATAAAAACTGTATTAATTTTTCTTACATTTATTTTCGTTTTACCCGCTTACTCTTCACAGGCAGAAGAGGCTCTTAAAAAAAGAATAGCCCCCGTTGGTTCGGTTTGTATGGAAGGAGAAGATTGTTCTTCAAACGTTGTTGCGGCGATGCCAATGGCTGCAACTCCAGCAGTAGTTATGGAGAAGATAGAATTATCTCAAGGTTCAGAGCATGTGGTTAAAATGCTTAATTCGGGCGCTGGAGGCACAATGATCTTTGAGCCCGCTGTTATCAAGGTATCAAAAGGAGATACTATCCACTTCAAGGCCGTTGATATGTCTCATAATTCAGTATCCATGGAAGGCATGATTCCTGATGGAGCAAACAATTGGCTGGGTCAATTGAGTCAAGACATAAGCGTCACTTTGGACACAGAAGGTGTGTATGTTTACCAATGCGATCCTCACCTCATGATGGCAATGATAGGAGTTATACAAGTAGGTAAGGCTGTTAATCTGGATTCCGTGAAGCAAGCAGCAGAAAACCAAAAATCAAAGTTCATCATGAATTCAGATAGGTTAGATAATTATTTATCCCAGCTGTAAGCTCAGAAAGTTTCAATAGCCTCTTCCATTTTCCCCCAATGAGTTACTTCAAGAGGTTGAATCTCGGGAAGGGACCATTCCAGTCCTTGATCATTAAACCAAATAGGATTCATTCCACAGTCGTAACTGGCTCTCACATCATTGATTGGGTGATCGCCCACATGACAAATCTGATTTCCTTTGCATTTTGTAAAATCTTTGACAGCCTCAAACATAACAGGATCTGGTTTAGCCGCATTAAAACCAGATGCAGAGAAGTTAAAATCAAAATAATGATCTATGCCAATAATTTTTAAATTAGCATTGCCATTAGTGATAACGCCCAAAGAGTATTGTTTATTTAAACTATCCAAACACTCTTCGACACCTGCATACAGCACGACATTATTTCTTTCGTTGTAGAATATTTCAAAAGAACTGGTTGCCATTTCTTTTGCCTCTTTTTCCGAGTAACCTGCCAACACGCCCAGTTCTACGAAAGATAATTCCCTTAATTTGGACAATTGGTACAAAAGACCTGGGTCGTTTTTTAATAATTTATCACGTATCTCAATTACGTCTTTTGAACCAAGAAGAGAACCCACTCCTGGATAGTTTTCTTTAATCCAGCTGTTGGTCACTTTTTCAGCGTTTAAAATGGTGGGCATAATTGGCCAGAATGTATCATCTAAATCAAACGAAATTACTTTAATAGTCATGTTTTGTCTTTCTTTTTTGCCCTTGGGTGAGATGCATCATAAACCTTTGATAGGTGCTGAAAATCTAATTTTGTATAAATTTGGGTAGTTCCTATGTCTGAATGACCCAGCATTTCTTGGACGGCCCTTAAGTCACCACTTGATTCAAGCACATGACTGGCAAAAGAGTGTCTTAGCATATGAGGGTTCACGACTGGCAACCCCCTCATTTTGCTTAATTTTGCTAATCTCAGCTGAACAGATCTAGGTGATATCCTTTTGCCTTTATTGTTAAGGAATAAAGCCAATACCTCTTCAGAGTTTTCTTCTTTAATATAGTTATTCCGGTGTATCAACCAGTCTCTAATTGATTGAATGGCTTTTCTGCCTATGGGCAGGTCTCTAGTTTTATTACCTTTCCCCGTTACTCTGCAACTCCTTTCTTTTATAGAAATGCTTGTAAGGTCGAGGCTGCAGAGTTCTGCTAACCTTAACCCAGAAGAATACAGAAGTTCTGCCATTGCTTTATCTCTTATTTCAATTGCTCCTTCGGCTTTGAAGTCTAATAATTTTTGAACCAGGTCAGTGTCCAAAGCTTTAGGAAGTAGATTAGCTGCCTTAGGAGAATTAATCGCTAATGCAGGATTTAGTTGAATAATGTTTTCATCAACCAAATAATTAAAAAAACTTCTTATGGAAGATAAAATTCTTTGCAAGCTCCTTGGATTTAACCCTCTTCTTCTTTCTTTATTAATATAACTTCTTACTTCATGCTCTCTTACATTTTGCCATGAAGAAATGTCTTCTTCTGAAAGGTAGGAACAAAATTTTTCTACATCTCTTTTGTAGTTATCAATGGTATGAAAAGACAGTTGCTTAACTATTTCTAAGTTAGAGAGGAAGTTGTTTACCTCATTTAAGAGCATTTACTGATTAGATTTTTCTATGAGTTTATTTGTAACTTCAGCAATAAAATCTAAAAACAGGGTATCCTTTTCTGTGTTGTATTTACCTTCAATATTTGAGCCAATCGCAATAAGGCCCGGGAATTCAGCACTTCTTAATGGCACCAAGGCACATTCAATAATTTTGGTTCGTTTACCAAATAGAAAAGTAGCCTGTTTTTCCGTGATGGGCCCGCAGTAGATATCTTGTGTGTTGTACTTATCACCAAAATTATCATGAGATTGTTTGGCGTCTTTAAATCTACCTTTAGGAATGTCTTTATGTTCTTTAAAGAATACAAGACGACATTTAGTGGCATTAAATTGCTTCTCAAAGGTAAATTCAATCCTTTCAGCAATTTTAACTATGGAGTCAGCTTCAATTAGGTCAAGAATTAACTCTTTAGTTTGGGAAAAAATCTCTTCATTGGCTTTGGCTATGGACAAAAGATCTAATAAATTATTTGTGGTTGAATTGTAATTTTCTCTTAGCATCTCAACTTGACGCTGTATGAGGGAGACAGCTCCACCGGTTTCATGGATCACTTCAATGGAATTAAGTATTTCTGGGTTTTTGGATAAGAAATCCGGATTAAAAAGGAGGAATTCAGCTACCTCTTTATTCGTAAGAGATTTTTTTTTAATTTCTTTCATATCTCTAGTGACAAATTATCTAAATAATCAGCTCCGCCACGTGCAATCAAGGTACCAGAATGCTTCTTATAGCTGATATTTAGTTTCCCCTCTTTAAAGTTTACCTCAACTTCATCATCAAGCAATCCTTCTTGGCATCCTGCAACTACAGCAGCACAAGCGCCGCTGCCACAAGCCAGAGTTTCTCCAGCACCTCTTTCATAGACCCTGAGATCTATGTTGTTCCTCGAGTTTACTTTCGCGATGCCAAAATTGACCCCATCCGGGTACCATCTGCTGTCTTGCAGTTTTGCACCTATGGATGTCAAAGGAAAATCGACAATGTTTTCAAGGTAGCAAACGGCATGAGGATTTCCAATATTAACAAGGGCTACTTCAAGATTGATATCCTCAATATCTAGCACATATTTTTTATTTGAGTTTATCGCTGGAAGGCTTTCCTGGCCCTGTGTAAAATTAGGCGGAGGCATTTCAACAGAGAAGCTTCCATCTTGATTGTCTGACAATTGCCATATTCCTCCATCGGTGTTGACGGAGAATTTTTTTTGGGGGATTAGGCCACTATCAGATACATATTTAGTTAAACACCTGGCGCCGTTAATGCAGTTGTTTGCTTTTGATCCATCGTTATTAAAAATCTGGACACTTAAATCCATTTGAGGCTCTTTGGGAGGTTCAATGGTTATTAATTGATCAAAAAGAACTGTATCCCCTTGAATTATTTTTTTTATATCAGGGCTCTTTATTTCGCCGGGCTGTCTTATTAAGTCTACCAGTAAGATTATATTTCCAAGCCCAGATAGCCTGTGTGCTTCAATTTTCATCAGCCGAGTCTTCAAAGGAAATTAGTTCTTCAAAAGTTTCCCTTCTCTTAATTAATCGAACATCTGACCCATCAACCATTATCTCAGGAGGTCTTAATCTTGTGTTGTAGTTTGAGGCCATCGTGCTGCCATAGGCTCCAACATCATGAATTGCAATAACAGAACCCTCTTCAATTTTAAGCTTCCTATTTTTAGCCAAGCTATCAGCACTTTCACAAACTGGACCCACGATTTCATATTCTTTTTCAAGAACATCAAGATCTTTGATCGCACTAATATTGTGCCATGCGGAGTAAAGAGACGGTCTCATAAGATCATTCATTCCAGCATCCACAATGGCAAAGTTTGAGGCTTCCGTTTCTTTAATGTATTCAACCTGCGACAATAAAACACCGGCATTTCCTGTTATTGACCTTCCGGGCTCAACCACCAAATCAAAATTAAGAGTTTTGATTTTATTTAAAACTCTAGTCATTATGTCTTTTGCATTTGCGCTGTCTTCATCTTTGTAAGTGATGCCCAATCCCCCTCCAATATCTATAAATTTAATATTATTTGATTCTTTATTTATTTTATTAGCCAACTCAATGAGATGATCAAGACTGTCAAGAATGAGTTCAGGTTTGGTTATTTGAGAGCCTATGTGGCAGGCCAGGCCTATTAAGTTTATGTTTTTAATTTCTTGAATTCTTCTGGACATAGCCAATGCAACTTGACTGGTGACGCCAAACTTAGAAGTTTTTAATCCTGTTGTAATGTAAGGGTGTGATTCAGCAGATATATCAGGGTTTACTCTGATTGCACAATCCACTTTTTTATCTACCTCTTCAACAATTTTTATTATTCTTTCTAATTCACTCTCAGATTCTATGTTGATAGAAAAAATATTATTTTCTACTGCTAATCTAATTTCTTCTTTTGTTTTACCGACACCCGAAAAGACAATATTTTTAGACTCTGCTCCAGCCACCAAACACCTTTTTAATTCATTTCCTGAAACAACATCAAATCCCGAACCCAAAGAATTTAAAAGCTTAAGAATTGCAATATTAGAATTGGATTTAACAGCAAAGCAAACTTTGTCATTCATGCGCATGCAGTCTTTATACTCCAAGAAGTTGTCTTCTATTTGAGAGGCGGAATAAATGTAAGAGGGAGTTCCAAATGAAATCGCTAGATCAGATAATGATGTATCGTCTAGGTATAGTTCTCCGTTCTTCTTATTTACCCCATGCATGAGCAGCATTATATGTTTCTTTTGGAATATATAGCGGTCCTTTTTGACCGCATGCAGAAAACAATCCAGAACAAACCAAAAGTAGTAGAATTATTCTAATTGTTTCAGGAAACATTTATTTTCTATTCTTAATCAATTTTAAAGCTCGGGTAACTTGCTTTTTAACCTGCGATGGCGCTGTCCCGCCTTTGAGATTTCTGGCTTTTATAGCCTCGTGAGGATCGAGGTAATTTTTAACGTCATTTGAGATAACTTTTGTAAATTTTTGTAGTTCATTAATCGGGAGTTCAAAAATTTGTACATTTTTACTTTCTGCATGTTTCACAATTTTCCCAACAACTTCGTGTGCTTTCCTAAAGGGAACATCTCGCTCTACAAGATAATCTGCTAAGTCAGTTGCAGTTATTTGTCCCATATTACAATCAGCTTTCATTCTCTCAGCATTGACTATCATCTCGCTTATCATACGAGAAAAAAGTTCTAAACTTGATATGCAGTAATCAGAGGCTGAAAAAATAAATTCTTTATCCTCTTGCATATCCCTATTGTAAGATAAAGGCTGATTTTTCATCAGTGATAATAAGCCCATTAGACTTGCAATTGTTTTAGAAGAGCCTCCTCTTATCAATTCAGCCACATCAGGATTTTTTTTCTGAGGCATGATTGAAGAGCCAGTGCAGAATTCATCTGAGAGCTGTACATAATTGAACTGAGAAGAAGACCATATCACGAGTTCTTCACAGATTCTTGAGAGGTGAATACCAAGAATACTTGAATTAGCCGTGAATTCGACAACAAAATCCCTGTCACTTACAGCGTCCATTGAATTATTTGAAGTACTATTAAAATCTAGTCGTTTGGCAAGTTTTTCTCTATCTACTCTAAATCTACTGCCAGCTAATGCAGCAGACCCCAAAGGCATAACACTCATTCTTTCTTTAGTTTCAGAGAACCTTGAGAAATCCCTTTCTAGCATTTCAAACCAAGATAAAAGGTGGTGACCTAAAGTGACTGGCTGAGCTATTTGCATGTGTGTGAAGCCAGGCATGATATCTTCAGAGTGAACTTTAGCTTTCTCCGCAATTGAGAGCTGAGCTTGATTAATTAAATTAAGAATATTTTTAATTACAGAGTCTAAATGTAACCTTAAGTCCGTAGAAATTTGATCATTTCTTGATCTGCCAGTGTGAAGCTTCTTTGCTGAATTTCCGGCCTTCTTTATTAGGGCAGACTCTATATTCATGTGGACGTCCTCAAGATTCTTGTCCCACTGAAATTTACCACTTTCTATTTCTTTGAGTATGCTCTTCAGGCCCTTGGATATTTTTGAGTAGTCTTTTGCAGAAATAACTTTTGCTTCTTTTAGTCCTAATGCATAAGCTAAAGAACCAGCAATATCTTCTTTGTATAGTCTTTTATCAACATCAATAGAACTGGTGTAGTCTTGTACTGATTTGGTAGCTGCTCCAGTGAATCTTCCTCCCCATAGAGGGTTTGTTGTAATTTTCTTCTTCATCTTATAACTTCAATGATTCTACTATAGTCTTTGTCGGTTCTAATTTGTTGATGGTGTAAAAATGTATCCCCGGAGCTCCGAATGATAATAAGTCTTCTCCAAGCTTCGTTAAGACATCAATTCCATACTTGATAACATCTTCATCATTTAATTTATCTAAATCTTTAATAATTTTTTTAGGAAGCTTCGCCCCACAATTACTGGCCATTCTTAAAAGAGATTCTTTGTTTGTAATAGTTATCAGTCCAGGGGTGATTGGTATTCTCAGGTTTGCTTTCTCAGACCTATCCATGAATTCATAGTAGGCTTCAGGTGAAAAGAAGAATTGAGTGATAGCACCATCTGCTCCAGCTTTAACTTTATTAGAAAAATGAATAAAATCATCGTCAGCAGATTTTGCTTGAGGATGCACTTCAGGATAGGCACCAACTTCTAAATGGAATTGATTGCCGTAATGAGATTTTATGTATTCAAGAAGGTCTTTGGCGTATTTAAAATCTCCATAGCCCCCAACTCCAGATGGCAGATCCCCTCTCAATACTACTAGCTTTTTAAAACCGGCTTCTTTATAGGAATCAATAATAGACTTAATTTGCTCCTTATCTGAAGTGACTCCACTGATATGTGCACAAGGCTCTACATTTGTTTTATTTTGCAAAGCCAAGCAAGTATTAAAAGTACCTTCTTGTGTAGAACCCCCTGCTCCAAAAGTTACCGAAAAATATTCAGGCTTAAAAAGTGCTAATTCTTTAGCTACGGATAAGAGTTTCTCGTTTCCCAGGTCTGTCTTGGGAGGATAAAACTCAAAACTTAAATTTTTTGAGTTTGTTTCCATAAATCTTTTCTGTTAATACTTGTAGATCTCAGTTTTAAATGGCCCTTCTGTTGGTACATTTATGTAGTCTGCTTGCTTGTCTGAAAGTTTTGTCATGACTCCTCCAAAACCTTCCACCATATAAGCGGCGACTTCTTCGTCTAGTTTTTTGGGAAGCACTTCTACTTTGATGAGATCTTTTTTAACTTCTTCATCATTGATGTTTGCAAATTTCTTTTCATACAAATACATCTGAGCTAGAACTTGATTTGCGAAAGAGCCATCCATTATTCTGGATGGGTGTCCTGTAGCATTGCCGAGGTTTACTAGCCTTCCTTCTGATAGCAAAATTAAATAATCATCACTTTCTAAATCTGGCTTATCTCCAGCTTTTGTATCTTTGAAGATTTTATGGACTTGAGGTTTGACTTCTTCCCAAGCCCATTTTTCTCTCATGAAAGCGGTGTCAATCTCGGTATCAAAGTGTCCTATATTACAAACAACCGCTCCTTTCTTAAGGGCTTTAAGCATATGCTTGTCACAAACTTTGTAGTTTCCTGTTGAAGTAACTACAAGGTCTGTATCCTCAAGAAGTAATTTATTAATAGATTCTTCACTATTTTTATTAATTCCATCAATGTAAGGAGACACAACTTCGTATCCGTCCATACATGCTTGCATTGCACAAATAGGATCCACTTCAGTAACTCTAACAACCATTCCTTCTTGCTTTAAGCTTTGGGCTGAACCCTTACCCACATCTCCATAACCTATAACAAGGGCTTTTCTTCCAGCCAGAAACATATCTGTTCCTCTCTTAATCCCATCATTTAAGCTATGTCTAGTACCATATTTATTATCATTTTTTGATTTAGTAACAGAGTCATTTACATTAATGGCAGGCACTTTAAGTTCGTTTGATTCTATCATTTCATGAAGTCTAACAACTCCTGTTGTGGTTTCTTCAGTAATACCATGGATATTTTCTAATATTTCAGGATATTTATTATGAGCCATCGCAGTTAGATCTCCCCCATCGTCAAGTATCATATTGGCATCCCAAGGAGCACCATCTTTTAAGATGGTTTGTTCGATACACCAATCAAACTCTTCATCGGTTTGACCTTTCCAAGCAAATACAGGTATTCCTGCAGCAGCTATAGCGGCTGCAGCGTGATCTTGGGTAGAAAATATATTACAGCCAGACCATCTTACTTCTGCTCCAAGCGCAGTTAAAGTTTCGATCAGCACAGCAGTTTGAATGGTCATATGTATGCACCCCAGAACCTTGGCTCCTTTCAAAGGCTGCTCATTTGCATAGCGTTCCCTTAGCTTCATTAAAGCAGGCATTTCAGACTGAGCTATTACAATTTCTTTTCTTCCCCATTCTGCTAGGGACAAATCTACTACCTTGTAGTCTTGTTTATTTGTTGTTTCCATTTTCTTAATTTGAGTATATTTATATTTATATTTTATGACTTAAGGGCATCAACTCTATCTGTTCTTTCCCAAGTAAATGCTTCTTCTTCTCTTCCAAAGTGACCATAGGCAGCTGTAGCTTGGTAAATAGGTCTTTTCAAATCCAACATTTTGATTAGTTGTCTTGGCCTGAGATCAAAATGTTCTCTAATTAGATCAGCAATTTTTTCTTCAGAAATTTTTGATGTGCCAAAGGTATTTACACTAATTGATGTTGGCTCGGCAACTCCAATAGCATAAGAAACTTGTATTTCACATCTATCTGCTAGTCCTGCAGCAACTAGATTCTTAGCTACATATCTGCCAGCGTACGCAGCTGAGCGATCTACTTTAGAAGGGTCTTTGCCTGAGAACGCACCACCTCCATGTCTTGCCATGCCGCCGTATGTATCGACTATAATTTTTCTTCCTGTTAATCCACAATCTCCGGCTGGACCGCCAATAACAAATTTACCAGTTGGATTTATGAAATATTTTGTATCTGCATTCAGCCAATTAGAAGGCAATATGGGCTTAACTATTTCTTCCATTACGCCTTCTTTTAAATCATCTTGTGAAACATCCGGATCGTGTTGTGTAGATACAACCACTGCAGAAATAGATTCTGGTTTGCCGTCTTCGCCGTAGACAAAACTGACCTGACTTTTGGCATCGGGTCTTAGCCAGCTAAGTTTCCCTGATTTTCTTATAAATGCTTGTTGTTCAACCAGCCTGTGTGAATAAGTTATGGGCGCAGGCATTAAAACTTCCGTTTCATTAGTTGCATAACCAAACATTAATCCTTGATCTCCAGCCCCTTGGTTCAAGTCTTCACCTTCACCTTCATTAACTCCTTGAGCAATATCTTGAGACTGTTTACCAATTGCATTCATTACTTCACAAGTGGCTCCATCAGTTCCGGTTGCTATGTCGTCGTAGCCTATGTCAGTGATTACTTTTCTTGTTATGGCTTCTAGATCAGGAGTTGATGCGCTTGTAATCTCTCCGGCAAGAACAACCAAGTTATCTTTGACAAGAGTTTCACAGGCTACCCTTGATTCAGGATCATCTTTAAGCATTGCATCTAGAACAGCATCAGAGATTTGATCTGCCATTTTGTCCGGATGTCCTTCTGATACTGATTCAGAAGTAAATATTTTATATTCAGACATATTTGTTCCTCTAAAAAGTAGCGCATTCTAACCTTTTATAGGTTTTTTTTGCTAATTTTTCGTATTTACTTGTTTAACCTATATACAGAGATTTTCTTATCAGCGAAAATGACTCTTTAATCCTAAAAAGGGCTATTTCATCATGACAAACGAAAATTCCACAATTCACCTAGCAAATGCCCTTAGAGTTTTGGCAATGGATGCTGTAGAAGCAGCTAAATCAGGACACCCAGGAATGCCAATGGGAATGGCTGATATCGCTGAAGCCTTATGGAGACATAACTTAATTCATAATCCTCTCAACCCACAATGGACTAATAGAGACAGATTTGTTTTATCCAATGGCCACGGCTCAATGCTTCTATATGGATTGCTGCATTTGACAGGGTATGATTTATCAATAGATGACATAAAAAACTTTAGGCAACTGGGATCTAAGACACCCGGCCACCCCGAATATGGAATAACTCCTGGGGTTGAAACAACCACAGGCCCTTTAGGACAAGGAATATCTAATGCAGTAGGTATGGCAATTTCAGAAAAATTGCTTTCAGATCGTTTCAATCGCGAAGGATATAACGTCGTGGATCACATGACTTATGCATTTACTGGGGACGGTTGTCTTATGGAAGGAATCTCTCATGAAGCTTGCTCTCTGGCAGGAACTTTAGGTTTAGGCAAGCTTGTAGTTATTTATGACGATAATGGAATTTCAATTGATGGACCAGTTGAAGGTTGGTTTACTGAAGACATACCGGCAAGATTTGAATCATACGGATGGCAGGCAATAGCAAATGTTGATGGTCACAATCCAGTTCAAATAAACGCTGCGATTAAAGCAGCTAAAGCAGACAACTCCCGGCCGACGATAATTTGCTGCAAAACCATTATAGGAAAGGGTTCACCAAATAAAGCAGGAACTTCTTCTTCTCACGGAGCGGCCTTTGGTGAAGAAGAAATACAAAATATACGAGAAGAGCTTTCCTGGACTCATGACCCCTTTGTAATTCCTCAAGATATCTATGATTCTTGGAATTTCTGTGAAAAAGGCAATGACTTAGAAAGTGATTGGAATGATTTGTTTTCTGAATATGCCACTAATTTTCCTGAATTAGCTCAAGAATACTCTAGATGTATGTCCATGGAAGACGTGAACGGTCTTGAAGAGGCTTTATTAGAATTTGCCAACAAGATGCAAGAAGAAAACCTTAACTTAGCAACAAGAAAGTCATCTGAAATGGTGATAAATGTTCTTGGACCCTTGATGCCGGAATTAGTTGGCGGTTCTGCAGACTTAACCGGTTCGAACAATACAAATTGGTCAGGCACTGTTGACATAACAAAAGATAATTTCAGCGGAAACTATTTAAACTATGGGGTTAGAGAGTTTGCTATGACTGGAATTATGAATGGAATGGTTTTGCATGGCGGAACTAGACCTTACAGCGGCACTTTCTTAACTTTCTTAGATTATGCTAGAAACGCAGTAAGAATGTCAGCTCTGATGAAAATTCCAACCATGTTAGTTTATTCACATGACTCAATTGGTGTTGGAGAGGACGGGCCAACGCACCAACCAGTAGAACATTTAACCAGCTTAAGAACGACGCCCAATCTAGAGACTTGGAGGCCTTGTGATGCTGTGGAGACAACATTTGCATGGAAAGCAGCAATACAGAATAAAACTAAACCTACGGCTTTAATTCTATCAAGACAGAACTTGCCAACAATCAACAGAGAGAGGGATCAATTAAATTCGATAGATAAAGGAGGGTATGTTGTTTATGAATCGGCTGATAATCCCAAGCTTGTCTTGATGTCCACAGGGTCAGAACTTGCTCCGACTCTAGAAGCAGCAAAAGAAATTGAAGACAGAGTGAGCGTAAGAGTGGTTTCCATACCTTGCACCGAAAGATTTGATGCACAAGGCAAAGACTATATTGAAAGTATTCTAGGAAAAGATTCCATTAGAGTTGCCATAGAGGCTTCTCATGAAGATTGGTGGAGAAAATACGTGGGCTTAAATGGCAAAGTCATCGGCATGGATTCTTT
>Ga0209308_10003430_pt1 | contig 12992 bp, 27 predicted proteins | sample COGITO_mtgs_1204_3_FD_184806 | JGI IMG/M metagenome (GOLD analysis project Ga0209308, IMG submission 184806) | Pelagic marine microbial communities from North Sea - COGITO_mtgs_120405 (SPAdes) (version 2) | ecosystem: Environmental > Aquatic > Marine > Epipelagic ...
AGTACAAGCACCAATTGGAAGCTTCTCGAATATAAATATCTATAGGGTCAAACATTCAAAGACGAATCAAGACCTTTATATAACTAATGGTGACATATGCAGGTAATGACATTTAAGGAACATGCTCAGTTAGATGAAGCACTTCCTTTTATGGCTGCAGCACGTATACTCAGTTTTGGATTATCAAGAGCTGGTATAAACGTTGCTAAATTAGTTGCTCCTTTTCCTTTTGGAGGAATAAAAGGCGCAATAGGTGGAACAGTATTAGGAAGCATAGCTGCTAAATATGGTTGGAATAGTATTATAGAAACTCAAGAGTTTGGAACTCAATTAGTAATGGATATTGCAAAGGGTTTAGGTGGAAATATTTCAGCAACAGTAGCAGCTGCAATATTTGAAAAGGTATTAATTGTTGGAGCTACAGTAACTTTAGGAGCTTTATTATTAGTATTAGTACCAGCGAAAACTCGTAAGAAAGTATCAAAGTCAATAAAAGGTTTAAAGAAAAAGAAATTAAAAATGTCAGATATAAAAGCTATAGGTAAAAAAATAAGAAATGAGAAGAACATTTAAAGAATTTGAATCAATGTGGGAAGACGCAGCAGCAAATTCTGTAGGCGGTGGTGGTGTATCAATGCCAGCAGATGCAATGGGTAAAGCAGCTCATAAAAAACATAAGAAAAAAATTTACGATGGTAGAACTAAAGAAGGTAAGGCCTTTGTTAAAAGAATACTAGATAGAAGAAACAAGAAAATGCTGAAAGGGAGCAAGATAGATGAAAACGTTTAATGAATTTAAAAAAGAATTAAGTGAAGCTTATAAGTTTGATAAAAACGACTTTAGGTACTGGAGACCTGGTGGAATGGAACTTAAGCTAAGAAATGGCGCATACGGATATGATGTTGAACAGGCATTTAAAAAGGCTGGATACGATGTATATGGTAGAGATGTAGATATTAATAGAGATTCTATTAAATTTAACTCATACAGTAAGCATTGGGGAACAGATGATAAAAAAATACGTAAAGTAGTATTAGATGTTCTAGGTGTAGATATAGAAAGATTATAATATGAAAGATTTTGTTATTAAAATGTGGGAAAGAATTAAATGGTTCATTCGACTCTTTCAAAAAAGATATACCATTCATGTATCATTCGATAATCAATGGGGTAATGGTGACGACCAAACTTACTTACACGTACGTAAGATAATCAAAGCAAATTTTAAAGAACTTAAGTTTAGAACTGATGATAAAAGAACTGTGCATATAAAAGGTATGCAAGGTTTAAGATATAAGATAGAGGACGAATAATGATTGAAAAAATAATTTCAGAACAGTTAGGTGTTGATATAGACGCCGTGACTGATGATAAAAATCTAATGAATGACTTAGGCGCAGATTCATTAGACACAGTACAATTAGTAATGGATATTGAAGAAGAATTTGATATAGAAATTACTGATGAAGATGCCGAATCACTACATACAGTAGGTGATATTAGAAAATATATAGAGGACAATACATAATGAATCAAATGATGATTGGATTGGTACTTATTCTTGGACTAGGAGGTTTTTATCTATATAATGAAAATCAAACTCTTACAGAGAATAATATCAAATTAGAAGCAGCCGTTGAAGAACAAAAACAAACAATGGCTATAATGAAAGAGCAATACGAAAAACAAGGTAAAGCTCTTATGAACATGAGTAGAGTAAATGCTCAAATAGAAGCTGATAAAGCTGAATATTTGGCTATATTTTCTAGGCATAATTTAGATGTACTTGCACTAAAGAAGCCTGGACTCATGGAAAAAAGATTTAATGATGCAAGTGAAAAAGTAATGGAGGGACTTGAAGATGATACTAAAGAATTATATAACCTTAGCAATCCTACTATTAATAACTAGTGGTTGTTCTTTATTAGGAACGAAACAATTAGAGGTCGTATCTAAACCTGTACAAATAGATATCATGCAACCAGATTTACCAAGGACTGTAGATTTAACAGCACCAAAATGGTATGTTGTATCTGAAGCAAGAATAACAAATCCATGTAAAAAAATAGAAGATAAGAGACCAAAAACATGTGACTTATCTGAAAGAGAAAATCCTGATTGGCCAGAAGGTTATACATATCTGGATAGATTCCTTGATGAAATGAAGGAACAAAATAATGGCGAAGTAGTTTTTGTAGCTACATCAGTTGGTGACTATAAAGTTATGGCTGAAGATATGCAAGAACTTAAAAGATACATAAAACAATTAGGTGAAGTCGTTATATATTATAGAAACGTTACGATGCCTAACGGTGAGAAAGGTGTCGGAGTTGGAGTACAAACTCCAGAAAATGTAGCCGAAATAAGAGGCTAAAAACTTAAAATAAACGTTTACAAATCGCACGATTTGTGGTATAATATATAATATAATGAATACAACTACTATAAATGTCACTAAACGAGATGGGTCAATAAAACCATTCGATTTAGATAAAGTTCATAAAGTTTTAGAATGGGCAGTTGAAGATATATCAGGCGTATCAATGTCTGAAATAGAACTTAAAGCTAACATACAACTATATGACAAAATTGCAGCTTATGATATCCATGAGCTTTTAATCAAATCAGCAGCTGAATTAATTTCAGAGCATACACCAAACTATCAATTCGTAGCAGCTCGTCTTATATCTTATAAGATGAGAAAAGAAGCTTATGGAGAATATACACCTCCACCACTTACTGCTATTATAGAAGACAACATTGAATTAGGAGTATATGATGATGAAATCATTAACATATATTCTGAAGATGAAATCGTAGAGCTTGATGCTTATATAAAACATGATAGGGATGATACATTCACATATGCAGGAATGGAACAATTTCGCGGTAAGTATCTTGTTCAAGATAGAAGAACAAAGAAAATATACGAAACACCTCAAATACTTTACATGATGATATCAATGACTCTCTTTGGTAAGTATAAAGAGAACAGATTAAAATACGTTAAGGACTACTATGATGCAATATCTCAATTCTATATATCACTACCTACACCAATCATGGCAGGAGTTAGAACGCCAACTCGACAATTCAGTTCTTGCGTCCTTATTGAATCAGGAGATTCCCTTGACTCTATTAATGCTACTGCTACTTCTATTGTTAGATACATAAGTAAAAAGGCAGGTATAGGAATAGGCGCTGGCTCAATAAGAGCAAATGGTGCAAAAGTTGGAGATGGTTCAGTAGTACATACTGGATTGATTCCATTCTTAAAATATTTCCAATCAGCTGTAAAATCCTGCTCTCAGGGAGGTGTAAGAGGAGGAGCTGCAACTGTATATCTGCCCTTATGGCATCATGAATTTGAAGACCTAGTAGTACTTAAAAACAATAAAGGCACAGAAGAAAATCGTGTAAGACACATGGATTATGCATTTCAATTTAATAAACTTATGTATGAAAGATTATTATCAGGTGGTAATATAACTTTCTTTGACCCTAATGATGTTCCTGGTCTATATGAAGCATTCTTTGTTGACCAAGAAAAGTTTAAAGAGTTATATGAGAAAGCAGAACGTATGACGAGTATAAGAAAGAAAACATTACCAGCACTTGATGTGTTCCAAATGTTCTTAACAGAAAGAAAAGATACAGGCAGAATATATCTTATGAATGTAGACCATGCTAATGACCATGGTTCATTCATAGCAGAAAAAGCTCCAATAAGAATGAGTAATCTATGTTGTGAAATTGATTTACCAACAACGCCACTTAATAGTCAAGATGATGAAGACGGAGAAATATCTTTATGTACATTATCAGCAATCAATTGGGGACTTATAAACGAGCCACATGAATTTGAAAAATATTGTGACCTTACAGTAAGAGCTCTTGATGAGTTATTAGATTATCAAGGTTATCCAATACCAGCAGCAAAGCAAGGGACTCTTAATAGAAGACCTTTAGGTGTAGGTATTATCAATCTAGCTTATTTCTTAGCAAAAAGAGGGCTTAAATACGACGAATCAGCATATAAAATTGTTGATGAATATGCTGAAGCATGGTCATATTATTTAATAAAAAGTTCAGCAAACCTTGCCGTTGAGAAAGAAAAATTGATATATAATACAGATACGAAATATTCTTTAGGAATACTTCCAATCGATACTTATAAGAGTGCAATAGATAATCTTGTAGAGTACAGAGAACGTTTACCGTGGGAAGATTTGCGTAAGCAACTCAGAGAAACTGGCATCCGGAACTCGACTCTAATGGCGTTAATGCCAGCCGAAACAAGCGCTCAAATAAGTAATAGTACAAATGGTATTGAACCTCCAAGAGCTTTAGTATCATATAAACAGAGTAAAGATGGAGTGATGGCGCAAGTAGTGCCAGGTTATCATCATCTTAAAAATAAGTATGATTTGCTATGGGAACAAAAATCTCCCGAAGGCTACTTGGCTATATGTGGTATATTACAAAAATATATAGACCAAGGAATCTCTGTTAATACTTCTTATAATCCAGAACACTATGAGGATAATAAGATACCAATGTCAGTGATGATACAAGATACTGTCACTGCATACAAATATGGTTTAAAACAACTATATTACTTTAATACTCATGACGGCGCAGGTGAAATGAAAGAAGATGAACATCATACGTATGATGGAACAGAAATAATAGATGATGAGGACTGTGATTCATGCAAGATTTAAAAAATAAAATAAACACAAGAATGGATATTCTTCAAGCTTGGATGGAAGAAGATTACCATTTAAAAAGACCACAAGTAGTTTATGACCATACACTTACAATAAGTAAATTTTGGTCAGTACTTTCAGAAGAAGACAGAGAATATATACAATGCGCTCAAGATGCAATAACAGAAAAATCAACAATATCATGGAAACATAATGCCAATACTACAGAAAAGTAAAAAATCCCATTTAGAAAAACACATGTTTTTAGACGAGCCAGTTGACGTTGCTCGTTATGACCAAGTTAAATATCCACAAATAGATAAAATCACAGAAAAACAACTAGGATTCTTTTGGAGACCAGAAGAAGTAGATGTATCAAAAGACAAAAAAGACTTTGGAGAATTAACCGACCATGAACAACATATATTCACGTCTAATCTCAAAAGGCAAATACTTCTGGACTCTGTACAAGGTAGGGCCCCGAACCTTGCTTTCCTTCCTATTGCTTCGTTACCCGAAATTGAGAACTGGGTCGAAACCTGGTCCTTTTTTGAAACTATCCATAGTCGTTCTTATACTCATATTATTAGGAACGTTTATGCAAACCCATCGATAGTATTTGATTCAATGCTTGATGTAAAAGAAATTATGGATTGTGGCTCTGATATCGCAAGATACTATGATGATTTAATAACAGATAATAATTCAGCCACTAATAAAATGCAACATAAGACATCATTATATATGGCAATGCTTTCAGCGAATGCTCTAGAAGGAATACGTTTTTATGTTTCCTTCGCCTGCAGTTGGGCATTCGCTGAGCTTAAGAAGATGGAAGGCAACGCTAAAATTATTAAGTTTATTGCAAGAGATGAAAATACTCATCTTGCAGCAACTACAGTTATGATTAAAAACTTAATAAAAGAAGATAAAGATTTCGAAAAGATAGCGAAAAAGAATGAAGAACAAGCTATTAAATTATTTGTAGATGTTATTGAACAAGAAAAAGCATGGGCAAGATACTTATTTAAAGATGGTTCCATGATTGGTTTAAATGAAACAATATTAGAAAATTACGTAGAATGGATAGGATGTAAAAGAATGAGAGCAATAGGTTTACCTTGTCCATACACAGTTCCTCAGATGAATCCACTACCTTGGACGGAAAAGTGGATATCTGGAGGAAACGTACAAGTTGCTCCACAGGAAACAGAAATAACTTCGTATATAACCGGTGGAGTTAAACAAGACGTTGATGATTCAACATTAAAAGGATTAAGTTTATAATGTTTATACCTTGGTTCACAAAACCCGAAACGGAAAAGAAAGTACTACAAGCAGTCAATCTTGCACCAAGTGAAGACATTGTAGAAAAATTAACAGAAATTCATCCAATGAAGCAGATATTTTGGGCTTCAATAATTCAAGTATGTGTATTTGGATTTATGCTATTTGCATTTTGGATGATAAATTTAGGATTAAAATCATGAAAGGATATATTTTAACAATTTGTTTAGCAATGACAGCAACAATTGCTTTTGCATATAACGCATTAGAATACAGAGGGCAACCTAGTAATACTAGTTGTTATGGCCAGTGTTATATTGATTATGTAGCACTTAATGGAACTGCATCTGAAATAGAACAACGTAAACAAGCATTAGCTGCTGAAGATGAATTTAGTTCAATTAAAGGTTTATGGGCAGGATGTGCAGCATGTCATGGTAATGAAGGACAAGGCATGGCAGTATTTCCTAAATTAGCTGGTCAATCAGCAGATTATATAGTTGATAGACTTAATACATATAAGAATAGAGGAGAGGTAGGTGCTATGAGTTCTACAATGTGGGCTCAAGCAGGTATGTTATCTGATACTGATATAGATACTATAGGCAGATTTATAGAGGAGACAATGAAATGATAGAAATATACGGTAAAACACAATGTCCATATTGTGATATGGCTAAACAATTATGCCAACAAGAAAAATTAGATTATAACTACAGTCAATTGGATGTAGATTTCACAAGAGAACAACTCTTTGAACTCTTTCCAGGAGCAAGAACTTTTCCACAAATCAAAATTGATGGTCATGCAATCGGCGGTTATACTGAATTGAAAGAACATATTGAAGGAAGACGGTCTGTGGAGTTCTTAACAGAATGATTCTAGAATGCGAATATTGCTATTCACGAATAGTGATTAAACCAGATGAACCTATTAAAATAAATTTTTGTCCTCATTGTGGTGAACCCACAGATGATTCAGACGAATTAGATTTTAATGAATAATTGGATATATCAAGGACTAAAGTTTGAGCCTGATGAACCTTTTACATTCGAAAGATATGGAAAGGATTGGTATGGATTCGTATATTGTATAACTAATCGAGCTACAAACAAAAAATATATAGGTAAGAAATTCTTTTGGAAGCCTAAAACATTACCTATAACTAAGAAAAGAAAAAGACGTCAAAGACTTAAAGTCGAATCTGATTGGCGTACATATTATGGTTCCAATAAACACTTACAAGAAGATGTACTAGAGATGGGAGAAGATTTTTTTTATAGAGAAATAATCTACCTATGTAAAACTAAAGGTGAGTGCGCGTATTATGAAGCAAAAGAACAATTTGACAAAGAAGTTTTATTAAGTGAAAATTACTATAATGGTATAATCAATTGCAGAATTGGTGGGAATGCAGTAAAAAACTTAAAATAAACGTTTACATTTGCTCAAAAGTATGGTATAATATAGGTATATGACTAAAAAATATAAAGATAATGTTATTCAATTTCCAACGAAAAAAGAATTAACGCAAAAAGAAGAATCAGAAATCCTAGACGAATTAAGTAATGAATGTGTAGAATCATCTCATATACTTATGGAAGTAATGGAAGAGTTTATTAATACTGGTCAAGTAACTGAAGGGTTAATGAATATGGATTTCAGAGATGAGACGGTTCAAGAATCTAGAGATATGTTTGTTGTAATAAATATGTTAAATGCAATGTTTAATCGTTATTATGGTATACCTCATGGTCTACATCAAACACTTGATAATGCTTATATTAAAGTGAAAGAAATGATTCTTATTAATGAAGAAGCAAATCATGATTTAGCTGAATTTGTATTCACTCCAGAAGATAGTGACCAAGAAATTCTCTTTACTCCTGATTTTGATTTAGACCCACCGGAAGAGGACCCAGATGATACTAATTGATTATTCACAAATCGCGCTATCTAATATAATAGTGCAAAAACTAAATGATGAAAGCATGATAAGGCATATGATACTTAACAGTATTCGAATGTATAACAAAAGATATAGAGAAGAATATGGACAACTTGTTATATGTGCTGATGGTATGAATACATGGAGAAAAGAATTCTTTCCAGAATATAAAGCATCTCGTAAAAAGAACAGAGATAGTTCAGGACAAGATTGGTCAGAAATCTTTAGGATTCTACATACAGTAAGAGATGAAATAAATGAATATATGCCATACAAAGTTGTACACTTAGAAGGCGTAGAAGCTGATGATGTTATTGGTACACTCACAATGCAAACACAAGAGTTTGGCCAAGCAGAACCAGTAATGATTATATCATCAGACAAAGACTTTATACAACTACAAAAGTTTAATAATGTAAAACAATTTAGTCCTATACAAAAGAAATTCGTCACTGATAAAAATCCAAGAACTTATTTGTTTAATCATGTAATGAGAGGAGATAGTGGAGATGGTATACCAAACGTTCTTTCAGCTGATGATACATTTATATCAGAAAAAAGCCAAACTCCTTTAAGACAAACAAAGATAGATAATTGGTTAGAAAATGCTGATAATCTAAGAGAACACATGGATGATGAGATATATCGTAACTATCAACGTAATAAAAAGCTTATTGATTTAACTGATATACCAGAAGACATACAAGAAAGTATTATAAATACTTTTAACGGGCAAACAAAAACGCCTAACATGAGAGTGTTAAACTATTTAATTAAAAAAAGATGCAATCATTTGATTGAGGTCGTGGAGGAATTTTACAATGGCTAGAAAATTAATATCAGAAGTCCTAGCAGAAGCAGGCAAAATCGTACAGCGTGAAGAACGTATAAAGTTCTTACGACTAAATAAATCACCAGGTCTTACAGACATACTTAGAATTAACTATGACGATAGTATAGTATCAGTATTACCATTAGGAGCTCCGTCTTATAAACAAGATGACGCACCTAAAGGTTATGAGTATACAATATTAAATAAAGCATATACACAATTTAAGTATTTCTTTAAAGGACCAGTAGCAAACGGCATGAAACCTCTTAAGAGAGAAGGATTGTTTTTAAACTTGCTAGAATCACTTAATCCAGAAGAAGCTGAATTGCTTATAGCTGCTAAGGATAAAAAAATGAAATCAAAAGGTATTACTAAGAAATTAGTTAATGATGCCTTCCCTGGATTATTAGTAAAATAATCCTTTACATTTACCACGTATTGTGGTATAATATATATTATGAACATTTTTATACTCAACAATGACCCAGTGCTAGCAGCACAAGAGCAATGTGACAAACATGTTGTTAAAATGATTGTCGAATCAGCTCAAATGCTATCAACTGTTCATCGTATGCTTGATGGTACTATGGAACGTAGACCATCTAAGTCAGGTGCAATGCTTCAGTATTGGAAACTTCATGACGACCGTGAAGATATAGTATACAAAGCATGCCATTTCAATCATCCATCAACTGTATGGACAAGAGAATCAAAAGCTAACTATGATTGGCACTACAAACATTTTATAGGTCTATGCGACGAATATACTTATCGTTATGGTAAAGTACATTCAACTGATACAAAGTTAAGAAAACATCTAGTGCATTCACCAAATAATATTCCAATGAAAGGATTGACTCCATTCAAACTTGCAATGGGTTCTAATCCTGAATGTATGTTTGAAGACGCTGTTAAATCTTATCGTGCATTCTATCATACTAAACAAGCAAAGTTTAATATGGCATGGACAAAACGTCCACAGCCAAAATGGTTCAATGCTGTATAAATTTCACGATATAAAGGAGATATTAAATGCCAACTGAAAAACAATTTAAAAGAGCAGAAAGATTACTATTAGGACTATATGTATTCATTCCATTAGTCTTCATACTTGAGAGGATACTATAATGCCAACATATGATTTTGAAAATAAAGAAACTGGTGAAGTTGAAGAACGCATCTTAAAGATATCAGAGTATGATGATTTCTTAAAAGACAATCCTCAATTAAAACGAGTATATTTAACAGCACCTCATATAGACCATGATGGTGGTCAATCAGTACTTTCAAGAGCAGGTAGTGGATGGAAAGAAGTACAAGATAGAATTAAATCCGGTATGCCACCAAAAGATAGGAGTAATATCAAAACAAAATGAAGTTTAAACATGAAGCAGTTGACCTAGGTTATAATGACCTTGAAGCAGTTACGGGAGATAAAGGTAGATTTTATACTGACCCAGAAGGAAATAAGTACGCATCAGTTACGACAGTATTATCAATACTTTCAGAAGAAGCGATACAAGCGTGGCGTGCGCGCGTAGGCGAAGAGGAAGCAAATAGAGTATCGCGTATCGCAAGTAGTCGTGGAACAACTGTTCATAACATCATAGAAAAATATGTAGCAAATGACCCTGATTATCTTAAAGGAGAAATGCCACATAATGTACAAACATTTAAAGATATACAACCCGTCTTAGACGAAAGTGTAACAAAGGTTTATCAACAAGAAGCTCCTCTTTATTCTAAACATTTAGGTTTAGCTGGAAGAGTAGATTTAGTTGGTCAATGGAAAGGTGTTGATTCAATCATAGATTGGAAAACATCTCGTAAGCTGAAAAAGAAAGAATGGATTAGTTCATACTTTATGCAATGTTCAGCTTATGCTATTATGTGGGAAGAAAGAACTGGAGTACCGATAAAACAATTAGTTGTTTGTATTGCAGGAGATGAAGGACCACAAGTCTTTATAGAAGACAGAGATAGATGGACGAAAAAGTTATTGGAAACAATAGCAGAATATAAAAGAAGAAAATTATTTGGGAGATAAAATGAATTATCTATTAGAAGCTTTAATTAAAAAGCTAGAAGGCGAGATTGTAGTAGCACATGCTAATATATTAGTCTATCAACGGAATCCAGTAGGTATTGGTGAACATATCGATATAGTAGAAACTATTGAAAAAGAAGTTGAAAAGATAGCTGACGCACATGATAAAATTGAGGCAATAAAGACTTACTGCAAGTAAAAATCTTATAAATAGATATTTACATTTAATAAAAAGTGTGGTATAATATATCTATGAAAAAGTTTAACGAGTTTTTAGCAGAAAAAGCAGGTAAAGGATTGACTATATTTGATATAGATGACACTTTATTTGTGTCAAAGGCTCGTGTAATCGTAGTAAATACAAATACTGGAAAAACAAAAGCTTTGACTCCTATGGAGTTTAATAGTTATAAACTAAGAAAGCATGAAGAGTATGACTATGGAGAGTTTAAATCAGCAAAGCTGTTTTATCAAACTGCTACTCCTATAGGTCGAATGGTAGAAAAAGCAAAGGCAATTATACGTAATGCGACTGCTAAAGGTTCAAAGGTTATTATCGTCACAGCAAGAGCTAACATGGACGATAAAAAGCTTTTTGTTAAGACATTCGAATCTCATGGTATACCAATGAAAGATGTATACATCGAAAGAGCTGGTAATATGAGCGGCTCAAGTGCTGAAAATAAAAAAGTTATATTTAGAAAGTATTTAAAAACGGGAGAGTACAGTAGAATAAGACTCTTTGATGACCACAAAGAAAATTTAAAAGCTTTACTTGATTTGAAAAATGAGTTTCCTTCAGTAGATATGTTTGCGTATCTTGCTAACTTAAAGGGAAGCGTTAAAAGAATAAAATAGGAGAATATTATGCCAATAAAATTAGGAAAATCGCATACAACAATAGACAGAGCTACTAAAAAAGCTACAACAGTTCATCCTTATATAAAAGGATTTGCAAAAGCTGAACTCATAGATAAATATAATGATGATAAAACACGCCCAAAAGATAAACAAAAAATTAAAAACGAGTTAGTCAGAAGAGGTGGAGTTGTATTTAACTAATGAGTAATCTCGATCGAATTAAAGAAGTTCTTAATTTAGAAACTTACTATAAGAAACAGAAAACTTTATTTCGTAAGAGAATAATTAGTAGTGTAATAGCGATTTTATTAATTGGTGCAGTAATATATATGTGGTACAATGGATACGTCTAAACAATGGCATGGAGGAAAGGGTTCTAAAAGAAGGAACTCAAACGAAGACGCATACGCTGATGGATGGGAGCTTGCCTTTGGTAAAAAGAAGCCAGAGATAAAAGCCCGTAAAGAACAACCATCTCATTCTATTACACAAATTCATAAAGATAAGTCAAAAGTTATACCTAGAAAGTATAAATATAATAACGAGGAAGAAATATGAGCATAGATATAGACCAGTTCGATTTTGGATTTACTGCTGTAGACGAAGATGAACTAGAAGTAGTACAAAAACAAACTCAAAAATTAGAATCAACAGCTGGTAAAGCTGAAGAGTCAGAAGAAAAATTAAATAGTTTATATAATGCAATTTTACCTTTACTATCAAATTTAAAAGCAAACCCAGAAAAGGATTACATTTACTGGCCAAAGAGAACAGAAAAAGTAGAAGCCTTTGAGGATTTAATTGCAGGGATAATTAAATAATGCCAGTAAATACTACAGGACAAGGAAATATTTCAATATCTGCTATTAATACAGAGAATTCATCAACAACAAGTAATTCTCTTAAAACATTATCAGATACAGCAACAGCAGGTACAGACCCAGCAGATGGCGCTCCTTATGCAATGTCAGAATTTAGTGGATACACTCATATTCAAACACACGATGTTGTAGTTAGTTTTGGTAGCCCTGTTGGTAAAATTGGATTTAGGACAGGTACTATTACTTCAGGTGCAGATGTTCCATTTGGAACTATTAATTTAAGTGGGTTTAGTACGTCAGATAATACCAATTATGTTCGTATGACATGGTTAAATACTGATGAAAATGGTAATTCAAATTCTATACCTAATAGAGATTGGACAAGCGTTGAGCTGCCCGATGGCACAACATTTAACAGAACATCCTTAACTGAAAGTGGACTTACACAAGGTCTTTTTCCAGCCACAAGTGCTCAATACTCTTCTT
>Ga0209308_10003438_pt1 | contig 12978 bp, 9 predicted proteins | sample COGITO_mtgs_1204_3_FD_184806 | JGI IMG/M metagenome (GOLD analysis project Ga0209308, IMG submission 184806) | Pelagic marine microbial communities from North Sea - COGITO_mtgs_120405 (SPAdes) (version 2) | ecosystem: Environmental > Aquatic > Marine > Epipelagic ...
CCTGCATTTGGTGCAACGCCAAGGGCCCTTCGGCTTTCGTGTCTTGGGCAAAAAACTGTTGTTTTTGCCGCGCATCATGTTCGCGCAGCACTTTACCAGCACCCCAATTGCGGTCTTTTAAGGCCCTTAAGAAGCCGATTAAATTGCTGTCACGAATACGCTCTAATTCGCGGATACTATATTGGCCCGATTGCGCGTCAGACTGGCCTGCAATTAGGTCGACCAATTCATCATTAAATTCAGGTACATCAGTTAACTTGGTCCAAGGCCAAGACAGGCAGGGGCCAAATTGGGCCATGAAATGTTTCATCCCCGCCTCACCGCCGGCCACGCGGTAGGTTTCAAAAAGCCCCATCTGCCCCCAGCGCAGGCCGAAGCCCATGCGGATTGCTTCATCTATTTCTTCAGTGGTCGCAATACCATCTTTGACCAGCCAAAGCGCCTCGCGCCAGACGGCCTCTAAAAAGCGGTCGGCAATATGGGCGTCAATTTCTTTACGCACATGCAAAGGAAACATGCCAATTTCACGCAAGATCAGTTTCGCGCGTTCGATAGCAACCAGATCCGAAGCGGGCGAAGGCACAACTTCCGCCAGCGGCAAAAGATAAACGGGGTTAAAAGGGTGGGCCACAAAGATCATCGCGGGATTGGCCATCCCCTCTTGCAACTGAGAGGGTTTGAAGCCACTGGTTGATGATCCGATCAACGTATCAGGGCATATTTGTTGGATTTGGCGAAAGACTTTATGTTTCAACTCTAACCGCTCAGAAACGGATTCTTGGATATATTCCGCTCCCTCAACAGCTTCGGTGATAGATTTGGCAAAGCGCAACATCCCTTCGGGGGGCATGGGCACATCGCTTAACGCAGGCAAGGCGGCTCGGGCGTTTGCCATGACTTCGGCGATTTTGCGTTCGGCTTCAGGATCTGGATCAAAGACCGAAACATCCCAGCCATTTAACAAAAATCGTGCCGCCCAACCACCGCCTATAACCCCGCCGCCAATAATCGCTGCCTTGCGTGCCATGATTAATCCTTTCTTGGGGCTAGACCCTATACTCGTGCCAATGGCGCGCGTTTTTCCAATTTTAATCGAGTACGCACTTCTGCAGGGGTGATAACCCGCGCGCCTATGCTTTCAATCAACGTAACCGCACGCTCTACCAATTGGGCATTGGTCGCCAATACGCCCTTATCTAGCCAAAGATTATCTTCCAGTCCAACGCGCACATTGCCCCCCGCCAAAACTGAGGCTGCGACATAGGCCATCTGGTTGCGTCCAAGGCCAAAAGCACTCCATTGCCAGTCAGATGGCACATTATTTACCATCGCCATAAAAGTGTTCAAGTCATCGGGCGCGCCCCATGGCACGCCCATGCAAAGCTGCACCAACACAGGATGCGGGATAACCCCTTCTTTGACCAATTCCTTGGCCAGCCAAAGATGGCCTGTATCAAAAGCCTCTATCTCAATGCGAACGCCCGACTTGTTCATACGCACCGCCATGTCTCGCAACATGCCTGGTGTGTTAACCATTACATAATCGGCCTCGTTAAAATTCATCGTGCCGCAATCTAAGGTGCAAATCTCGGGGCGGCATTCAACCACATGGGCCACGCGTTCGGCCGCACCGGCCATGTCCGAGCGTGCGCCCATTGCCCTCATCGCTTCGGTGCCATCAAAGTAAATATCACCCCCCATACCAGCCGTCAGGTTTAAAACTACATCGACAGCACTGTCGCGAATACGTTCGGTGACTTCGCGGTAAAGGGCGGGGTCGCGTGCGGGTTTGCCCGTTTCAGGATCGCGCACATGGCAATGCACTACAGCAGCACCTGCGCGCGCCGCGTCGATGGCACTGTTCGCTATTTGTGCAGGGCTGCGCGGTACATGGGGGCTGCGGTCTTGCGTGCCGCCAGAGCCCGTGACAGCACAGGTGATAAAGACTTCGCGATTCATAGCAAGCGGCATAGTTTACTCCCATATTTTTTCAAAACTTATCAGGCTTGTGCGGGTCTGCTTAACAGTTTACGAAATTTTTATGACAAAAACCGCAACTATTTTTGATTCCAACCCCCAAACTCTGACAATAGCGGTTTTGGTGCTGCCACACTCATCCATCCTTGAGGTGGCCAGCACACTTGACCCGATGCGTAACGCCAACCGCCAAGCTGGGCGCGACCTTTTTCGCTGGCACGTCGTGTCGATCGACGGCGCGGCCGTGCCCTTGACCTGCGGGATAGAGCTCCCCTCGCAAGGGCCCTTGCCCATTGCCCTCAGTGCAGATGTTTTGATCGTGATCGCGGGCTTTCGACAGGCCGAGGTCGCAACGCGCCCGCTGATACAAGAGCTGCGCCGTATCGCGCCTCGCTTTTTGGCGATAGGTGGGATTGATGCAGGCCCTTGGGTCTTGGCGCGCGCAGGACTTTTGAATGGCTACCGCGCCACCGTTCATTGGGAAGATCTAGAAGATCTTGCCAATGCCCACCCCAAGATCGAGGTTTTGCCCAATCGCTTTGTAATCGACAAAAACCGCTTTACAGCCGGGGGGGCCACACCTGCCTGCGATATGATGCTGCATCTCATCGCCACACGGTTTTCGCAAAGCTTGGCGCGGCAAGTCGCCGCTTCATTCATAACCACAATGCGTGCGGGGCACGAAGGACAAACTCAGCATGACAGCGCCTCAGCCCACTCGCCCAAGCGCGGGCTTGATCCGCGAGTTCTGAGCGCTGTTGCGCTGATCGCAGATAATCTTGAAAGCCCCATTTCCACAGGCCAAATGGCGCGCTCCTTGGGACTGTCGGCACGTCGTCTTGAAAGTCTGTTTGCCAAAGACCTTGACACCACGCCCGGCGCTTTTGCCTTAAACCACCGTTTAAGTGCAGCGAGGCGCATGATCACCGACACCCACCATAATCTAACCGAGGTGGCCTTGCGCTGCGGTTTTTCTAGCGCGTCGACCCTTTCGCGCGCGTTTAAGCGGAAATATGGCACTGCCCCTAGCGCTGCAAGGCACAGCTAAAAAGCGCTTCATGCAGGCTTAGCCTATAAAAGGCCTCGCCCATTAAGCAAAGGTTTAACCCCCGGCATTCGGCCTCGAAAGGCCGTGTAAAGGGCGGTGGCATCTTGGCTGCCGCCTTTTGACAAGATAAACTCCTCCAGCCGCCGGGCGGTTTCAGGGTCGAACGGATCGCCGGCCTCTTCAAAGGCGGCAAAAGCGTCTGCGTCCATCACTTCGGACCACATGTAAGAATAATAGCCCGACGAATAGCCGTCGCCCGTAAAAATATGCGCAAAATGCGGCGTTGCGTGGCGCATGGTAATGGCTTTCGGCATGCCTAATTGATTGAGCACTGTCGTCTGCATCTGCATCGGATCACTGGGGCTCGGCCCTTCGTGAAAGGCCAAATCCACAAAGGCGCTGGCCAAAAATTCTACCGTCGCAAAGCCCTGATCATACGTCCCCGCCGCCAAAAGCCGTTCTAACATATCTTCGGGAATTGGTGCGCCAGTTTCTACATGGCGCGCATGTTTGGCCAAGACTTGCGGCACCTCAAGCCAATGTTCGTAAAGCTGGCTGGGCAGTTCCACAAAATCGCGCGCAACCGAGGTTCCCGACACGAACCCATAGGTCACATCCGACAGCATTTGGTGCAAAGCATGGCCAAATTCATGAAACAGTGTACGTGCATCATCATAAGACAGCAAACAAGGATTGCCCTTGGCAAAGTTGCAAATATTCACCACGATCGGCCGTTGATCACCACCAAGCTTGCGCTGACTCCGCATCGCAGAACACCAAGCACCCGACCGTTTTGAGCTGCGCGCGTAATAATCACCAATAAAAACAGCCACATGAATGCCACCTCTGGTCACTTCCCAGGCGCGCGCATCGGCATGGTAAAGCGGTATATTCAAGGGACAAAACTCTAGCCCGAACAGACGATTGGCACAGTCAAACGCTGCATCTATCATTGCGTCTAGCGATAAATAGGGTTTAAGAACGGCCTCGTCCAAATCATGCAGCCCCTTGCGGCGTTTTTCCGCATAATAGCGCCAGTCCCAAGGTTTCAGGTCACTATCGCCAATATCATCTTGCATCATCTCCGCTAAAATCGCCGCGTCTTCCAAGGCCTTGGCGCGGGCAGGTTCCCAAACGCGCATCAACAGAGTGCGCACAGCCTTTGGGGTTTTAGCCATTTCAGGTTCTAGCTTAAAGTCAGCAAAGCTTTTATAACCTAAAAGCTTGGCACGTTCTTCGCGCAGTACCAGAATTTCTGCAGCAATAGCGCGGTTATCATGGGCATTGCCATTCGCGCCACGCGCGCGCCACGCATCAAAGGCCCGCGCGCGTAGCGCACGATTAGGCGAAAACTGCAAAAATGGCACGATCAGTGATCGGTTTAACGTCACAACGGCCTCTAAACCACGCTCTTGCCCTGCAGTGCGTGCGGCATCGGCTACAAAATCAGGTAAATCTCCCAGATCTTTGGCCAGTAATGGCATATGCCAAGCACGCTCATCAGCCAACAGATTTTGGCTAAACTCGGTACCCAAAACCGCCAAACGGGATTTCACATCAGTCATGCGCTGGGCCTTTGCCCCTGAAAGGCGCGCACCCGAACGGATGAACATTCTCTGATAAAGCGCTAGCACACGCACCTGCTCTGGTGTCAGGTCAAGCCTGTCTCCTTGCAAAACCAGCGCCTCAATACGCGCAAATAACATTTTATTATTAACTACTTCTGACGAAAAATCGGAGAGTAGCGGCGCAAGGTCGCGCTGCAAAGTTTCGCGTGCGTCTGTACTGTCAGCGCTGGCCAGGTTGAAAAATAAGCCCCCGACACGATCAAGAAGATCTTCGGCCTGCTCAAGCGGTTCAATCACATTTGCGAAGTTAGGGGCCGATGGGTCGGTCGCTATTCGAGCGATATTAGCACGTGCTTGGGCCAAGGCTTCGTCAAAGGCAGGGCCAAAATCTGTGTCTTCGATTTTGCGAAAGGGTGGCAGGCAAAAGGGGCCAGACCAGGGGGCGGTTAAAAGGTTGGTCATATGCGCTCCTATTTATGGGCTTGAGCAAGAGTGATTTCTGGACCGGCGCCACGGCAAACGGGGCAAGCACTATCTGGGCTCAGAAAAATGACGCGGCTTTGGCCATAAAGCGCATCATAAATGAACAGCCGCCCACGCAGGGTTTGGCCTGCCTGCGACAGATGTTTGACCGCCTCGGTGGCCATCATCGCCCCCACGACCCCAGGCAAAGGCGCCGCAACCCCAGCAATGGCGCAGTTCGGCACAAGCTCTGGAGAGGGTGCAGTAGGAAAGACGCAGGCATAACAAGGCCCACCACGCGCAGGGTCATAAAGGCTAATTTGCCCTTCCCACTGGGTGATTGCGGCGGAAATCAGGGGTTTTTTCAGAAGAACAGCAGTTTCATTGATCAAGTATCGGGTCGCAAAATTGTCGCTGCCATCTAAAATAAGATCGTAATCTTCCAACAAGGCCTTGGCGTTTTCCACCGTTAGTCGACGTTTATAGGGGCGCACCTCGATAAACGGGTTCAGCGCAGTCATCGCCAATTGCGCCGAGCGCACCTTGTCAACTCCAATGCGGTCATCGGTATGAATAACTTGTCGCTGCAGGTTTGAGGCTTCGACTATGTCATCGTCCACAACGCCCACAAGTCCCACGCCACTGGCTGCCAGATAAAGCAACGCAGGCGCCCCTAAACCACCCGCACCAATCACCAGCACTTTAGCTTCCTTTAGGCGTTTTTGTCCTGGCCCTCCAATTTCACGCAGCATGATATGGCGCGCATAGCGGTTTAACTCAGCCTCAGAGAAAGCACCTTTTTTGGGGGGGGGCTTGGCATGGTGTCCTGCCCGTTTGCGCAGCGCTGAAAGCCCGCGTCCATACGCCACAAGGCACAACAAAACTGCACCCAAAACCAGATAACTGTTATAGTCGTGCCAAAAACTCTGCATCAGGTCCGTCCAGTTGACCCAAAGCCCCCAGCACCGCGTGCGCTTGGGCTTAGGCTGTCGGTCAGTTCAAAGGTCGCACTTGTAACGGGGGCGATAATTGCTTGGGCAATGCGGTCTTGATGCGAGATGTGAAAGGGCTCTTGCCCAAGATTGATCATAATTACCCCCACCGCACCGCGATAATCCGCATCAATCGTGCCCGGCGCATTGAGTAAACTCACACCATGTTTAAGCGCCAGCCCCGAACGAGGGCGGATCTGCATTTCATAGCCTTCTGGAATTTCAACCAAAAGGCCAGTCGGGATCAACCGCCACTCTGACGGTGCCAAGGTCAGGCCTTGGGCACGATCCGGCTCGGAAAAGTTGGCCCGCAGATCAGCGCCCGCAGCCCCCAAGCTTGCATAATGGGGCAGATCCCCGCGTGGATCTGCATCCTTGTCCCAAGCAAGCTTAACGGTTACTGGCATTGCGCCCCTTGTTATGTAATTTTCTCAAGGCGTTCTTTCGACATTTCGCCTGGAACAATTGTAATGGGAATCGGCAAGCTAGCCGAATTGCGCGACATTTGCGTGACCAAAGGACCCGGACCCGACTTTTCATTGCCCGCTCCCAAGACCAAGACGCCAATTTCCGGATCTTCTTGCACTTGAGCCAAAATCTCAACCGCAGGGTCGCCTTCGCGAATTACAAGCTCGGGATCAATCCCTTTTCGATCGCGCATCCATTTAGCAAAAACTTCAAAATGCGCTTCGATCCGCTCACGCGCTTCAGCGCGCATCAGCTCTGCAACCCCTTGCCAATGTTGGAATTCATCCGGGGGGATGATTGACAAAATGGTCACACCTGCCCCTGTGCGCGACGCCCGCATCGCAGCATAGCGCATGGCATTCAAACATTCACGACTATCATCTAGCACAACTAAAAATTTGCGCATTTAGCACCTCGCATTCCTAAAAGATCATGGCCTATCAGTTCGAAAACAGCAAGTATTGCCGGACATGATTAGCAGAATTTTCCTTTAAGATGCTTGCGAGCCTAACCGCGGATCATTCCTATAATATCATAGACCTGATCCACTACTGGCCGCGCGATGGCGTTGGCCTCTTGTGCGCCTTTTTCCAAAATACGGTCGATTTCGGCAGGATCTTTCATCAATCGCTGCATTTCTTTAGAAATAGGGGCAAGTTTGGCAACAGCCAAATCTGCCAAAGCAGGCTTAAACTGACCAAACAGCGAGCCGCTATAAAGGTCAATCACGCCCTGAGGCGTCATGTCGGCGAGCGCCGCATAAATATTCACCAAATTACGCGCCTCAGGGCGATTTTTTAGACCGCTTAAGGTCTCTGGCAAAGGCTCGGTATCAGTTTTGGCTTTACGAATCTTTTTGGAAATCATGTCCGCATCATCAGTTAAATTGATGCGCGACTGATCAGAGGGATCGGATTTCGACATTTTCGATGTGCCATCGCGTAGCGACATCACACGTGTGGCGGCCCCTTCGATGATAGGCTCAACAATCGGAAAAAAATCAACCCCGAAATCATTATTAAACTTGGCAGCAATATCGCGACAAAGCTCAAGGTGTTGTTTTTGATCTTCGCCCACAGGCACATGCGTGGCCCGATAAGCCAAAATATCGGCGGCCATCAAGGCAGGGTAAGCAAACAACCCTAACGAGACATTTTCACTGTTTTTTCCAGCTTTATCCTTGAACTGCGTCATGCGTGACATCCAGCCCATGCGAGCCACACAGTTGAAAATCCAACCCAATTCGACATGAGCGGAGACTTGGCTTTGGTTAAATAAAATTGATTTCGTGGGATCAATCCCTGAGGCAATAAAACCTGCCGCCGCCTCACGCGTGGCGTGGCGCAGCTTTTGGGGGTCCTGCCAGACAGTGATAGCATGCATATCAACCAAGCAATAGATCGTTTGAATGCCTTCATCTTGCTTTTGAACAAAACGCTTAAGCGCTCCCAAATAATTGCCTAAAGTCAAACCGCCAGAGGGCTGTATACCTGAGAAAATCCGCGCGGCGCGGTTTGGTGGTGCGGGGGTGGCCAAAGCGGCAGTATCTGACATTATGGGCTCCGGTTATTTTAGTTGCACTTTCGCCATATCGTTGAGACAAGCAACCGTCAATCTCCCCGAGACAAATGGGGCACAAATCGCGACGTGAATTTAAGGAAAAGCCGATGGATCAGAATGAGAACCATTCACCTCTTAATCAATTACCTTGGATTGTTTGGGCTCTAGCACTGCCTGTAATCGCGATGGAGCTTGTGTTGGGGTTGGCTGATATTGGCCTTGTGGGCGGACCGTTTGGCAGCGCTTGGCGTATAGATGCTTTACAGCGCTTTGCATTTTCACCCGATTTAATGCGCGCAATGTGGCAAGTGGGTCAGTTTCCGATCACCGAAATGATCCGACCCTTAAGCTACTTTGCCGTGCATAGCAGTCTGACCAATGCAATTTTCGCGGTGGTCTTGCTGTTGGCGCTAAGCAAAATTGTGGCTGAGGTTTTTACCCCTTGGGCAGTAGCGACGATTTTTTTTGGGGCGGGCATCGGCGGAGCAGTGATATACACCTTGGTTCCAACCATCCACAGCCCACTTTATGGGGCGTATCCGTCGGTTTATGGCATGATCGGGGCCTATACATTCTTACTTTGGGTGAATTTAGCTGCTGTAGGTGAGCGCAAATCCAGCGCTTTTTCGCTGATTGGCATGCTTTTGGGCATTCAGCTTTTGTTCGCCATCATTTTTGGCGGAAATATGGAATGGACAGCCGAGATTTCGGGCTTTGTCATCGGCTTTTTACTGGCCTTTGGCTTTAGCCCTTTACGCTGGCATGATCTTTCAAAACATATCAAACGCCGCTAACGGCGCAAAAGACGCCCTAAGTCATTGAGGCGAAAAGCCCCAAACATTAGGCCTGCAAGCCCGTAGCTGGTCATACCGCCAAACACCAAAGCAAACAGCGCCAAATAGCGCCAGCTCTGCTGCGTGATCATTTCCTCTAAAGGCTGATAGATCACAGCCAAGACCAAAAGCATCGCAAAACAAGCCAAAATAATGCGCGGCAAGCGGTCAAGCAGGCGTGCGTCCAACTTGGCGGCATCGCCCATTTTGCGTGCGCCACGCCATAATTGCATCACCATCACCCAAGCCGAAAAGGACGTGGCAAAGGCCGAGGCTAAAAACCCAATGATAGGCATAAAGCTAATGGCCAAGCCTGCATTCACCAACATAGACATGACCGCATAATGAAAGGGCCGGCGGGTGTCTTCTCGGGCGTAATATAGGGGCTGCAGGACTTTTTGCAGCACAAAAGCTGGCAGGCCCACACCATAAACGGCCAAGGCAAGAGCCGTACTTTTAGTGTCAGCCGCATCAAAAGCACCACGCTCATAAAGTACACTTACCAAAGGGTGTGCAAGCGCGACCAGCGCCACCGCAGCAGGCAATGTCAAGATTAGCGCAAATTCGGTCCCGCGGTTAAAGCTGTCCCGACCACCCGCCTCATCCCCAGCGCTCAAACGACGCGAAAGGTCGGGTAAAAGCACCACGCCTATGGCAATGCCAACAACCCCCAAAGGCAGCTGATAAAGCCTGTCCGCATAAGATAGCCACGCCACTGCACTTTCGGTAAAGCTAGCTACTTGGCGCCCCACCAAAAGATTAATCTGCATCACACCACCCGCCAAAACCGCAGGTGCGGCTATAAGGGCAAGGCGCTTTAATTCAGGCGTCAGCCTTGGGCGCTTGATCTGCAAGCGAAAACCTGCGCGCCGCACCGCGTAAAGCATCAAACTGAGTTGCGCCACACCCGTCAGCGGCACCGTAATAGACAAAGCATAGCCCATGTCCCACCCAATATAGTGCGCAAGGACCATGGCTAAAATGAACATCACATTCATCAAAACGGGTACGAATGAGGTTTCGGCAAAACGGCCAAACCCGTTTAATACCCCGGATAAAAGGGCCACTAATGAGATAAAGAAAATATAAGAAAAAGTAATGCGCCCAAACGAGACGGCTAAATCAAACCGCGCATCCCCAACAAAGCCCGACGCCATTAACCATACCAAAGCAGGCATCAAAAAACTGCCCAAAAGCGTGAAAATAGCCAAAACCCCCGCCAGCCCACTGAAGGCGTCACTGGCAAATCCTTGGGCACCTTCTTTGGCCTGAAGTTTCTTTGAAAACATAGGTACAAAGGCCATGTTAAAAGCCCCTTCGGCAAAGAAGCGCCGAAACATATTTGGCAGAGAAAAGGCGATCAAAAAGGCTTCGGCTACAGGGCCTGTGCCCAAATAGGCGGCCATCAACATATCGCGCGCGAAGCCAACGGTGCGGGAGCCCAGGGTCCAACCGCCAACGGTCACGAAACTTTTCATTAGTCTGATCGGTTTCATAAATTTGCCCGTTTGACGCCATCAAGGATCGCTTGACGCAATTTTTTATCTAAGGCTTCTTGGCGTGATTTAGCATGAAGCTTCAAACCAAACATGTCCTTAACATAGAATGTATCCACCACCTGCGCACCAAAAGTCGCAATCACAGCACTGGCAATATAAATATTATTGCCAGCCAAAGTACGAGTTAGATCAAACAGTAGACCTGGTCTATCGCGAGTGTCGACCTCGATGATAGTGTATATGTCAGAACCCTCATTGTCGAACATGATATGGGTGGGGAACCGAAAGGCACTTTCACGTTTTTTGACCTTGTCACGGTCGGCAAAGGCCTCACGCGGCAACACCTCACCCGCTAGGGTGCGGTCAATCATTTTTGACATGCGCGGCAGCTTTTCGGCCTCATAGGGTTTCCCATCTGCGTCTTGGATCCAAAAGGCGGCGGTCGCAAAACCATCTTTGGAAGTATATGTGCGAGCGTCGACTATATTGGCCCCTACCAAGGCCAAAGCCCCCGCAAGGCGCGAAAAGATCCCCGGGTGATCAACAAGCGCAAAGCACGCGCGGGTCGCGTCACGGTCGGGGTCAGGGCGCAAGGCGACGCGAATTTCGTCTTCACCCAAATCGCGCAACAGGCCCGCAAATGCCAAATGACTTTCCGTGGAAAGACCCTGCCAATAGGGCGCATAATGGCGACCCATTTCCGTTTCAACTGCGGCAGACTTCCAATCTGAAAGTCCCAACAAAAGAAGTGCTTTCGCATCATCCTCGCGGTGTTCACGGTTGATGCTTTCAAGCCCATTTTCGAGAGCCATGGCCGTGTCAGAATAAAGCTGACGCAGCAACATGGCTTTCCAATTGTTCCAAGTAGCAGGCCCAACGCCGCGGATATCACAAACCGTTAAGACTGTGATCAAATCCAACCTTTTGCTAGTTTTCACGGCCTTGGCAAAGTCTCGCACCGTGCGCGGGTCTGAGACATCACGTTTTTGCGCCATGTCTGACATCAGCAAATGATAGCGAATCAGCCATTCAACCGTTTCAGATTCGTCAGAATTTAGCCCTAAACGCGGACAAATCCGCCGCGCCAACCGCGCGCCCAAGATCGAATGATCCTCGGGGCGACCTTTGCCTATATCATGCAGTAAAAGCGCCACAAAGATTACTTTACGATTGATTTCTTTGGCCATGATTCCACTTACCAGCGGCAACTCTTCGATCAATTCGCCGCGCTCAATCTGGGCAAGAGCGCTGATGGTTTGGATCGTATGCTCATCAACCGTATAGTGATGATAGACATTAAATTGCATCATTGCGACGATGGCTTCGAATTCGGGAATAAAGGCCCCTAAAACACCCAATTCATTCATCCGTCGCAAACCACGTTCCGGATTGCCATGTTTTAACAACAGATCCATGAAAATTTCGATTGCCTCAGGATCATTGCGCAAATCGTCGTCGATCATTTCGAGATGGCCTGCAATCAGGCGCATGACATTGGGGTGGAGCAGATAGCCTGTGCGCAACGCCTCGGCAAAGATGCGCAAGACATTGCGTTTTTCGGCCAAAAACTGCACTGCATCAGGCGTATCAATGCGTCCTTGAACCAGATGAAACCCATAGCGCAGCTTTTTGTTACGTTTGAAAAAGCCTATGATGCCAGCCGCTTTTTTGACGTGACGGGCCTCAAGCTCTGTGAGAAAGACCCGAGTTAATTCACCAACTTTGGTGGCTTGGCGGAAATAATCTTGCATGAAAAACTCAACCGCCCGCCGACCCGAGCCATCAAGATAGCCCATGCGCGCGGCCACTTCTACTTGCATGTCGAAAGTAAGCTGATCGACAGCACGTCCACCCAGATAATGCAGATGGCACCGCACAGTCCATAAAAAATCTTCGGCCCGCGCAAAGGATAAGAATTCATCTTGTGCCAAAAGTCCTGCTTTGACTAAACCTTCGGCGCTTTGCACTCGGTGCAAATATTTTCCAATCCAATAGAGCGTTTGCAGATCTCGCAGGCCGCCTTTGCCTTCTTTGACGTTAGGCTCGAGCACATAGCGTTGCCCACCTTGGCGCTTATGGCGCTCTGCACGTTCTTTTAGCTTGGCCTCGATAAATTCTGCCCCCGTGTCTTTGAACAGGTCAGACCATAGTTTTCGATCCAGCGTTTGTGCGGTTTCGAAGTGGCCCACGATGAAGCGCTGTTCAAGCAACGAGGTGCGAATGGTCACATCCACACTTCCCAAACGTACACAGTCCAAAACCGTGCGCGTCGAGTGACCAACCTTAAGCTTCAGATCCCAAAGAATATAAAGCATGCTTTCAATGACAGAATCAGCCCAAGGTGTCGCTTTCGCAGGGGTCAAAAACAAAAGATCAACATCCGAATGCGGTGCCATTTCAGCACGGCCATAGCCACCAACGGCACAGACACAAAGATCTTCAACTGTGCTGGGATCTGGAAAATGATGCAGCAAACCAAGAGCCACTCGATAAGCTATCCGCACCAAAGCGTCGGTCAGATGGACTTGCGCAGCCACCAAGGCGCGTGCAGTTTTGGGAGTGACTTCAAAT
>Ga0209308_10003441_pt1 | contig 12973 bp, 7 predicted proteins | sample COGITO_mtgs_1204_3_FD_184806 | JGI IMG/M metagenome (GOLD analysis project Ga0209308, IMG submission 184806) | Pelagic marine microbial communities from North Sea - COGITO_mtgs_120405 (SPAdes) (version 2) | ecosystem: Environmental > Aquatic > Marine > Epipelagic ...
CCGCTGGATTATTGCAGATGAGTCAGTCGGCTTGGCAATTTGGGATGCGCGCCTAAAGGAGCCGGTTTGGCGGACCGCCGACATCTGGAAGGCGATTGCGAAGATCAAAGCAGGAGGAGCGCAGCCGCAGCCTGCTGGCAAATGATTGCGACGGGGCTCTAGACCGAGTCTGGGAGCGCCGGGTTAATCCGGCATTCGAGGAGGCTCCTGCTCGTCCTGCTCCAGACAGAACCTGAACGAGTCGTCTTTGCCGGATGAACCTGGCGCTCCCAGTGCTAGGCCCGATCTGCGGACATCGCAGGGATTATACTGCTGCGTTTTCAACCGCGCAGAGCGGCCTTGCGGGCTTGTTTGGGGGCCAGGGCGAAGACTTTCTTGTAGATTCGGGAAAAATAGGCCGGGCTGCTGAAGCCCACGGCGTAGCCGGCTTCTTTGACGCTGTAGTCCTGTTCGGTGAGCAACTGGTGAGCCTGGCGACAGCGCTCTCGGTGAATCAGTTCGACCGGCGTACAGCCAAAGTCTCGCCGAAATACGTGGTTGAGGTGCCCAGGCGTCATGCGGAATTCCTGGGCAATCCGAGCCCGAGACAAGTTCGCTGCGGTGAGCTGATCGCGCACGAAACGCAGGATCTTCCGGGCGCGTTGCGACTGGCGAGGGGATTGGCCGCTTTCGCGCCACTGATCGGCACAGAGCATCACGATGTAGGTGGTGAGAAGCCGCAGTCGCTGCTCTCGCCAGCGGCTGGGGGCTGCGAAGGCGCTGGCAAGTTCGCAAAAGAGCTGAGAAAGGCGCCGAAAACTGCTGTCGTCGAGCGCAGTCAGGACGGCGGGGGGCTGGGCTAGGATGTAATCGCGGCTCGCCCAACTGCCCTCGGCAAACTCCAGATGAATACCGCTGAGGCAGCCCCGTTTCTGGGCGTAGAGTGAGTGGGAGAGCCCCGGTTCGACAAAGAGCAGGCTGCCGACGTCGCTGTGGATTCGATCGCCTTCCGTTGGCTCGTACACCAGGCTGCCGTCCAGGCATAGAATCAGCTGCGGGTCCGGATTGACCCGGTTAAGCCAAGTCTGCCCATCCAGGAATTGATGATGATTGGCGACTCGCACCCGGGGGCTGAGGGCGTCGACATCAATAATCGTATGATTATGCATGTTTGTCCGCTGATTGTGTTGTTTATCGAGAGAATCAGCGCTTGTTATCTCTTTTTCTATCGTGCATTCTATCATCTATGAATCGTATGTAAAGACAATCTGGAGAGGGCCATGGCGCTTCTTAGCAGCATGCAGCGGGAACAATTTCAAGAAAATGGCTATGTCTTAGGGCCTCGAATATTGAGCGCAGCGGCGGTGGATGGGCTTTGCGAAGCCTTGACGCGCGTGCTTGCGTCGCGGGGTGATGCGCGTGCTCGGCAGCCGACAAGCATCGCGAATCTGGCGCGGGGGGATGCTCAGCCGATCTGGCAGGTGGTGAATATTTGGCTGGCCAGCGACAGCTTTCGGGAATTGGCATTTATGCCGGAATTGGCTGAGGCTGCAGGGCAGCTACTGGAGGCCCAGGAGATTCGCGTCTGGCATGACCAGATTCAGTACAAACTGGCGGCTGGCGGCGGGTGCAACCCCTGGCACCAAGATTGGCCTTATTGGCCGATCCTTTCGGAGCCGCACCAAGTAACTGCCTGGGTGGCGCTGGATGATGCGGCCGAAGACAATGGCTGCATGAGTATGGTGCCAGGGTCTCAGCGCTGGGGCAAGCAGATTGATGCCTTGCATGCGATGAAGGACTTTGATGACTTACCGGTACAGTGTGAGGGGCATACCGTAGAGCGAGTGCTATGCCCGGTCCCGAAGGGTGTAGTCCATTTTCATCACGGGTTGACCTGGCATGGCTCGCACGCGAATACCAGTACTCGCCCGCGCCGCGCCATCGCCATCCATTTCATGGGGGAAAGGACCTGCTACAACGCTGCTGGCGACAACCACCTGTGCAGGAAGTTAATAGGGGGGATTGCAGATGGGGAAAAGCTGCAGGGTGACAGCTTTCCACTGGTCTGGCGTGCCTGAAGTCGTCGTGATTCGAGAGTAGTTCGGGGAGTACAGCTTCCGTGGCTGTCATTTCGAACCCGGCTCGCAGTCGCCGGGGGCTTGTTGCCCATGCGACCGAATTTTGCCACGGGCTGATATGAGATTTCAGGGGAACAGTAGCCGAGATCTGTGGTCCAAGCTGGTTGCCTTGCGATCCATCGGATTGACCATGCCGTGAGGTAGGCGTATACTTCCGATTACTCCTCGCCCGTGCGTAGGCCCTCCCCGCCGAATGAATACCATCTTGACTCGACGCGCCTTCTGTTTGCTGTTGTGCCTGGCCTGCTGCTCGCTTTCTGCCGAGGAGAGGCTGATGAAAGGGACCGTGTGGCTGGATGATCCCAACGAAGTTGCCGGATTCGAAGCTGTGCAGGAGAGTCTTTCGCGTCTATCCGAGTCGGCTCGCATTCTCTATGTGGGGCTGCAGCCGGGGGATGAGCCGATGGCGCTGCTGGCCTACTTGTCGCAGCGTAGATATGCGAACGTCGCCTCTGCTTTTATCACCCGCAACGAACGCGGTGCCAATCAAGTCGGGCTGGAACGCGGAGACGCGCTAGCTGTATTGCGTAGTGCGGAGGCATTGACCGCGGCCAAGATTGTGAAATCTGACGTGTTTTTTTTGGGGTTTCCGGACGTCGGCGAGTGCAAGAATGCCACAGACGCGCTGATGCAGTGGAACGAAAAGCGCGCAATTGCTGAACTGGTGACGCTGATGCGCGATTATCGCCCGCACGTCGTCTTGACCCATTTCACCGGGCGGTCGGCCGAGGCCAATGGTCAGCAGCGCGCGCTGGGGGTGCTCGTCGAACGCGCCTACGAGCGCTGCGGATTCAGCAGCTTTCCGACGACTGGGCAAGCCCTGTGGCGACCAGATGCGCTGTTTCTGGTCGGTGAGCGTATGCCTGGCAAGCGCCAGTACTCGATCGATGTCGCAAAGCAGGCACCATCTGGCAAGTCTTTCGCGCAACTGGCGGTCATGGCGCGCGCTTCGTATCGCTCGCTGGAGTTGCCGCGGCTGCGCGGTGGCTTGAAATCCGTCTCCCTATCCTTGCTGCAGAATCAACTGGGCGATGATCCAGCGGAAGGCAGCGACCCGTTCGACAAGTTTCTCCGGGGACCGGAAACCTTGACCAGTGCCAACGTCGCAGCTAGCGGTCGCTGGGCGGACAAAATTCGGATCAACGCGTCGGCTGCGCGCGACATGAAGGGGGCCCCAGACCGCCTGCTGTTGCATCTCGTTCCGGGATTGGCCGCTGCCCGCTATGCTGCCCAAGCCTCGGAGCAGCTCGATGCGGGGCTGGCCGCGGGTTACGAGGACAGCGCCCGAAATTTTACGCGGGCCCTGCACCAGGCCACTGGCCTACAGGTAGATCTGCGCTGTGACCGTGACTTGGCCTTGCCCGGTGAAACCGTGAACTTTACGTTGCATCTTTTCGCCCCGTCAGCTCCGGTGATCAAGCCGCGCGTACGCCTGACCTTATTACAGCGAAAGGCTGGCAAGCTGGTTCCGATGCACTACGAGCTGGTGCCTGAGAATCAGGAAGTGACCGAGGTTCTGAAACGGCGGCAGTCTGCCAAGTTTCGGGTGGAAGTTCAGATTCCGGATGACGCCACGTCTACGACGGTGTTTGACGTGAAGCGTGGCTGGCGTCTGCCGTTTGGTCGCCGCCACCGAGCCTTGGGGGAGATGCCGGTCGCGTATGCGACGGTGACCTATCAGGCAGGGTTTGATATTGGCAGCTACGCCACCGCGGTTTCCGGTGCCGAGAATGCGCCCGTGTCGGTCGCGGTAGAGGCGCGACAGTTGCGCAAGGGCGCCGATGGTGCCGGGGTGCGAACCCAATTGCGCGTGCTGTCGCCGGTGGACGTTTCACTGGCACGGGACGTGGTCCCGGCGTTTCTTGGCCCCGAGGGTGCGACCTGCTACATCACAGCGGCGTTGGCGGCGGCGACCGATGTGCCCGGCGTGCTTACGCTCGAGGACGTGCCGCCAAGCTGGACCATCACCCCGTCACGGGTACCGCTCGAGTTGAAGAAAGGCGAAGCGCGGACCGTGCGATTCACCTTGACGTTGCCGCACAGGCACGCAGACGCTGCGAAGTCCGCAAAGGTCAAAGCACTGTTCCGAGCAGGGCGCCATCGCATCTCCTCCGCCGTGCGCGAGATCGATCCACGTCATGTGGGCCGTTTTACCTATGCGGATGAGGCGCTTTGCCTTCTTTCGCCGGTTGCGACTAAGCGCCCGACGGCACAGCGAATCGCCTGCGTACCAGGGCCAGATCTGAACCTGATTGCTGCCTTTGAGACCCTTGTGCCGGACATGACGATCCTGCAGGACAGCGACCTGGCCGCGCGGCGATTTCATGGATTCGACACGATCATCCTGGCTCCTGGAGCCTACGACTATCGCAACGAACTGGTGGATGCCCGCGAGGGACTGCTCACCTATGCGCTTGATGGTGGGCGTCTGGTGGTGATGCATCAAGACGCAGCCTTTGCGACTCAGAATTGCGCGCCGTTTCGGCTGCACTATTCCAGCCCCAGCCATGCGGTGACCGATGAGCGAGCGGGAGTCAAAGTGCTGGCTCCGCTGCATCCGCTGCTGACCCAACCAAACGAGCTCAGTCGGCTAGATTTCGATCACTGGCAGGTTGAGCGTGGCCGCTTTTTTCTGGCGACCGACCGCTTGCCAAGTACTGCTAGAAAGCTGCTACTGGTTCAAGATCCAGGTGATGCTGATCAGGACGGCGGGTTGGTCTATCTAAAGATTGAGCGGGGCGAGTGGATCTACTGTGCATTGAACCTGCAAGAGCAACTCTCACACCATGTGCCTGGCGCCTGGCGGTTGCTGGCTAATCTTTTGGGGCCAAGCCGGGCTGAGCGCCTAGCAGGTGCGGATCATAAGCCCGAGCCGGGTGTTGCGGAGTCCGCAAAACCACCCGTTAAGGCACCACCCACAGTTAGCGAAGCCGCATCGGATTTGGCGCGGCATGTTGAACGTGCGACTACACCCGAGCCGGTGAAATCGGTGAAGCCAGCTATCGCTGTGGAGGTTCCGAAGCCAGCACAGGTGCCAGTGCCTGTCGTTGAGCGTCCGAGAGTGACCTTGGTCGAACCGGTCGTGCAAGTGCAGTCGGAACTTGCTGTATCCCAACCCGCAGTCGAAGCGGTTGCGCCGGTAGTGGCAGAGCCAGTAGAAGCCGTGGTCCGGACACCGCCCCCCACAAAGGCCGCAATCCCTGAGAGTCGCCCTTCAGCCGGCGTTCTGGCGCTGCTGCGGGCCCGCGAAGCGCAGCGAAATGCGGCCCAACCACTGCCGCCCGAGGTGGCAGCGCGCTTCCAGAACACTGGCGCTACTGCGGCGGCGCCAGTGGCGGTTGCCCCGCCGGTGACAGCTAGGCCCGCCGCCGAGCCAGTGGCCGAGCCCCCCGCCGAGCCGGTTGCGCTGGCCAAGGAGCCAGAACCTTCGCCGACCATCAGCGCTAGGATCGGCATCGCGCCAGTTTCGCTGTCCCGATCTACTCCCGTCTCGAGCGCTGACGCGCCGCGCGAGGTGAATTCTGCGTTTCGTCGCGCGTTGTTTCCAAACCGGGGGCGTGAGGAGCTAGCTCGTGTTGTGGCACCAGAGCCGCCGATTGCGAGGTCCCCAAAACCTGAGCCCCCGCCAGTTGTCGTGGTGAAGGCCGAACCGCCGGCGATTGTTGTGGAGCGCGAGCCCACACCAGCTGTCGTGGTGGAGGCAGAACCACCGGCGGTTGTTGTGGAGCGCGAGCCCCCACCAGCTGTCGTGGTGAAGGCCGAACCGCCGCCGGTTGTTGTGGAGCGCGAGCCACCACCAGTTGTGGTCCCGACCCCGCCCGCTGTCGTTGCCAAGCCGGAGCCGCCGCCAGTGGTGGCCAAGCGCCAGCCGCCCAGAGTAACAGCGCCTGCTGAGGTTGCGCCGGTTGTTGTGAAACCAGTGCTTCCTGTTGAACCGGTGGAGCTGGCAATGATCAGGCCGCCGTCGGGTAAGCCGAGTAAGGCCGTTCCGCCGGTAGCCCCGACGCAGCCAAAGCCCGACGTGACAGAGCCAAAGCCGTCTAAGCCCGCCTTGCCGGATACCGAATGGCCCGAGGCTTTGGACCTGCCACCAGCGCCTACCCAGATCACCGCGGATGCCGTCGAATATGATATGGAGAACGGCACCGCGATCTTTATCGGCAACGTTCAAGTCATCGACGATCGTATCAGCCTGAAGGCCGATCGCCTGCGGGCGAAGAATAATCCGCAAACCAACGAGTTCCAGCGCATCACCGCCGAGGGCAACGTCACGATCGTGAGTGAGGATCGCGTCGCGACCGGCGATAAGGCGATTTACGACTTGGATGCCGGGACGATCGTCCTGTCCGGCAAGCCAATGATGCGCGAAGGTCCGCATGAGATTGTGCCTGAGGAGGCCATCGTCTACGATCGCCGCCGTGGTGTTTTCTCGACACGCGGACGCACGAAGATCCGCCTGCGTTCCAGCGGCGGCTTGGATGGCTTGCGTTGAGGGGGCATCGCTACGCTAAGCGTCGGTGTGTGATTTACGCGTTGACCGATAAGCGAGCCGATTTACAGGTTAGGGTTTCTCGCAAGCGCACACATCAGCCGGCTGAACAGAATACATGACGATCGACTGGAACTCTTTGGGATTTCAATACATGGCAACGAAGTGCCATGTACGTTATACGTGGCGCGACGGTGCGTGGGACGATGGTGTACTCGAGACTGAGCCATACCTGAAGCTGCACATCGCAGCGACCGTCCTGCACTACGGACAAGCTGCGTTCGAGGGGCTCAAGGCCTTCCGCTACCAAGATGGGCAAGTGCGGGTGTTTCGCGGCAGTGAGAACGCGCAGCGCATGAACGACTCCGCAGACAGAATTCTGATGGCCAATGTGCCCACAGAACTCTTTCGAGAGGCTGTGAATCGCGCAGTTCGTGAGAATATCGAGTATGTCCCGCCTTATGGCACTGGCGGTGCGCTGTACATCCGCCCGTTGCTCTTTGGTAGTGGGCCGCAGATCGGCGTGAGCCCTGCTGACGAGTACACGTTTATCGTACTGGTGGTCCCGGTTGGGGACTACTACAAGGGCGGGCTAGCACCCGTTACAGCGGTCGTAGATAACCGCTACGATCGAGCCGCACCGCGCGGAGTGGGACATGTGAAGGTCGCCGGTAATTACGCAGCAAGTCTGTTGCCTGGGCTGGAAGCGAAGAAGCAGGGCCATCAGATCAATCTGTACCTGGATGCCCGCACAAACAGCTTTGTGGACGAATTCGGCACCGCTAACTTTATCGCGATCACGCACGATGGTGGCTATGTTACGCCGGATTCAGAATGCGCCTTGCCGAGCATCACGAACCGAACGCTGATGGCTCTGGCCGAGCTTGAAGGCATTCCGGTCGTGAGACGGCCGATTGCGTTTGACGAGATTGCGGACTTCGCAGAAGTCGGTGCTTGTGGTACCGCCGTGATTATCACGCCGGTGAATCGCATTGTGCGTGGGGACCACGTGACCGAGGTAGGACCCCGGGACGGGTGTGGCCCTGTGTTGCAAAAACTATATCAACGAGTTCGTGCGATCCAGGTGGGGGATGATCCCGCGCCGGATGGCTGGACCGAGAAGGTGATTTGAATATGAAGGACAGAATGGAAGACCTTGTGATTATCGGGACCGGCCCAGCCGGATATACCGCAGCTGTGTACGCCGCGCGGGCAAACCTTAAACCGCTGATTTTGGCTGGAGAGCTGCCTGGTGGCCAACTTACGCAGACCACGGATGTCGAGAACTATCCGGGCTTCGAAGAGGGCGTTCTTGGCTATGATTTGATGGCTAAGATGCAGGCGCAGGCTGAGCGCTTTGGCACACGGCTCGAGTATGACATCGTGGAGTCGGTCACTTTTAAGGATGGTGGGCCGCAGACTCTGCACTTGGCTGGTGGCAAGGAACTTCAGGCCCGGGCGGTTATTATCTCGACCGGGGCCACCCCACGCCGACTTGGCATTCCTTCTGAGGATGCGCTGGAAACCAAGGGCGTTACCTATTGCGCAGTGTGTGACGGGGCCTTTTTTCCAGATGTTCCGCACGTCGTGGTTGGCGGCGGGGACTCGGCCATGGAAGAGGCAGTGTTTTTAACCAAGTTTGCCAGCAAGGTGACAATTGTCCACCGTCGCGATGAATTTCGTGCGTCTAAAATCATGGCGGATCGGGCCATAAACCATCCAAAAATCGAGGTAGCCTGGGACAGCGAGGTCGCTGAAGTGCTTGGTGAAGATGTGGGCAAGGTTACTGGCGTCCGCTTGCGGAATCTCAAGACAGCTGAAACCACAGAGGTGCCATGCGGTGCGGTGTTCGTCGCGATCGGGCATACGCCGAATACCGCGTTTCTCGGGGGGCAGATTGCCACCGATGACCAAGGCTATGTGCTGCTTGAAGGAACCGGTAGCCGAACGAATGTGGAAGGGGTGTTCGCCGCGGGAGACTGCGGAGATCACACCTATCGTCAGGCCATCACGGCCGCAGGCATGGGCTGTAAGGCGGCGCTTGATGCCGAGCGCTGGCTTGAGCTACAGGAAGACTGACCGTGGGCACCGCGCGCTCGTTGCTGATTTTTCTCGTCGCAGCCCTTGTGCTGGCAGGCTGTGGAAAACTAGATCCGCGCGAGTTGTTGACTGAGGCGCTCGAAGCGGCGCGTCACGGCGATCGTCAAAGCTGGCTGACGACGCGCGAACTGCTGAAAACCTGCCGCGATGAGCACGGCGTCAATGACCCGGACGTAGACGCGTTGTATGTCTACGCGCTATGGCGGACGGACGAGCAGGACCAGGCGATTCAGGTCGGGCGGAAGCTGGCAGACAGTCATCCCCAGGCCTTTGCGCCGCAGTTCATACTGGGGAAGTTCTACTATGGCGACAAGGACTACCAAAATGCGCTCACCTATTTGCGCCAAGCGCATGCACTACAGCCGGAGCACGTAGACTGCCTCTTGCTCTATGCCTCCTGTGCTGGGCTCCTGAACTTGGACAATGCGGGCGATTTGTACGAGGCCTTGGACGCGCACGAGCAGTATCGGGATACCGGAACGCTGAGTAACGAGCGCGCCGTCTGGCACGCCGGGCGAGGGGACACGCGTGGGGCATTTTCCCACGTCGCCAAGGCACTGGATCTGAGCGATCACCACCCGCTCATCTGGCTGAATAAAGCAAGAATTGCAGATTTCTACGCGAACAAACCCAGTCTGGCCCGCAAGTTCTATCGGCAGTTTCTGCTGGAAGCAGGAGAGCGCTACAAGCCGCAGCGCGAGCACGCAGTCGGGCGGATGAGGGCGTTGAAAAGCCTCTAGCCAGTCGGTCTCACAGACGTTGCGGACTCCGCAGCTCTCTTTCAATTTCTAGATCTTCTAATAAAACAGAAACGTATCGGAGACACCATGTCCGACAATACACCGACCATCATTTACACGAAGACTGACGAAGCGCCAGCTTTGGCGACCTATTCATTTTTGCCGATTATTCGGACCTTTGTCAGCGGCTCAAATATCGACGTGCAGCTGCGGGATATCTCATTGGCCGGTCGGATTTTGTCAACCTTTCCAGATTGCCTGACACCAGAGCAGCGCCGAAGCGATTCTCTCAGCGAGCTGGGAGAATTGGCCAAGACGCCCGGGGCAAATATTATCAAACTGCCAAATATCAGCGCTTCGATTCCACAGCTAAAGGCTGCGATTGAGGAGCTACAGGCTTTGGGCTTTGGGGTTCCCGACTATCCGGAAGATGCGGAGTCCGCAGCTGGGCAGAGGACCAAAGCGCGCTATGCGAAGGTGCTCGGCAGTGCGGTGAACCCGGTCTTGCGTGAAGGAAATTCCGATCGTCGGGTCGCTGCTCCGGTGAAGGAATACGCAAGGAAGAATCCACATTCGATGGGAGCCTGGTCTGCGGATTCGAAGTCCCACGTGGCCCATATGTCGGCCAATGACTTCTTCGGCAGTGAGCAATCGCACGTGATGGCGGAAGCCGGGACTGTGCGGATCGAGCTGGTCACCGCTGCTGGCACGACCGTGCTGAGGGATGGGCTGTCGCTGCAGGCTGGTGAAGTGATCGATGCATCGGCTATGAGCTGCCAGGCGCTGCAGGCGTTCCTAGCAGAGCAGATTGAGGACGCGAAGGCCGAGGACGTGCTGCTGTCGTTGCATTTGAAGGCGACGATGATGAAGGTATCGGACCCGATCATCTTCGGACATGCGGTGCGCGTGTTCTACGCAGATGTGTTTAAGAAGCATGCCGCAACGTTCGATGCCCTGGGCGTAGACCCGAACAACGGGATCGGCGACGCCTACGCCAAGATTCAACAGTTGCCGGCCGTTGAGCGCGAGGAAATCGAAGCCGACCTGTCGGCGACCTACGCGTCGCGCCCACGGCTGGCGATGGTGGACTCCGATCGGGGCATCACCAATCTGCATGTGCCAAGCGACGTGATTATCGACGCATCCATGCCTGCCGCGCTCCGGACCTCTGGCAAGATGTGGGGGCCGGATGGCAAGCTGCAGGATACCAAGGCGATCATCCCAGATCGTTGCTACGCAGGCGTGTATCAGGAAGTGATCAGCTACTGCAAGGTGCACGGCGCGTTTGACGTGACCACCATGGGGAACGTCGCGAATGTTGGCCTGATGGCGCAGAAGGCGGAAGAATACGGCTCCCATGATAAGACATTTGAAATCGCTGCCGCCGGGACGGTGCGGGTCGTGGACGCGGCGGGCGCGGTCTTGATGCAGCACGTAGTCGGGCAGGGCGACATCTGGCGGATGTGCCAGACCAAGGATGCCCCGATTCGCGATTGGGTTCGGCTCGCTGTCTCACGGGCGCGGGCCACGGGGGCTCCAGCTCTCTTCTGGCTCAACGCAGAGCGGGCGCATGATGCCAGCCTGATCGCTAAGGTCGAAGCCTACCTTCCAGATCATGACACGAGCGGCCTGGATATTCGCATTCTGCCCCCAGTTGAGGCCACCCGAGTAAGCTGCGAGCGAGCAACCGCCGGGCAAGATACCATCTCGGTGACCGGAAACGTTCTGCGTGATTACTTGACGGACTTGTTCCCGATTCTGGAACTCGGTACCAGCGCTAAGATGCTGTCGATCGTTCCATTGCTGGCTGGCGGTGGCTTGTTTGAGACCGGAGCCGGTGGTTCCGCACCGAAGCACGTCCAGCAGTTCGTCAAGGAAGGGCACTTGCGTTGGGACTCGCTCGGCGAGTTTCTGGCGCTGGCGGTTTCCTTGGAGGACCTGGCAGAGAAGGCAAAGTTGCCGGCAGCGCAGGTGCTTGCGGATGGTCTTAATACGGCTGTGGGTAGGTATCTTGATGAGAATCGCTCCCCGTCGCGTAAGGTGAATGAGCTCGACAATCGCGGAAGCCAGTTCTACGTCGCTCTGTATTGGGCGCAGGCACTGGCTGCTCAGTCTAAGAGTGCGGACCTTCGCGCTCGCTTCTCGGGGCTGGCAAAGACGTTGGCCGCGCAAGAGAGCACAATTGTCGCCGAGCTGAATGCAGCGCAAGGCAGCCCGGTAGACATCGGTGGCTACTTCGAGCCGGATGCCGCCAAGGCTGAGGCTGCCATGCGTCCGAGCCAAACGTTCAACGACGCGCTATCAGCTATCGGCTGAGAATGCGGGGGGCAATAGCAGGGTCTCGGATTGGGCTGCTATTTCTTCGCGAAACAATAGCGGTCACTACGCACCTGCTGCGCTCAGCTTTTCTCATCTAAAAATGGCTTTGGTGAGTTATCACATTTGCAGCCAAGCGTTATAGTGGCGTCGTTGGGAGCGGCTGGGTAAACATGTTTACCTGATTCGGGGTGGAAGTCGTTAGCTGGGGGGCTTCCAGCATCTTTTTCAAGGAATTCATGCAGACAAAGCGTTTCAGGAAATCACAAGAACAGAAGCTGAGGGGTAGTCGAGGCCAAGGATCTCAGGCTCGTGCCCCAGAACAAAAGGGAGCAAGGCCGCCGCCATCGACGCGCTGGGGGAGGAGATCGAATCACATGTTACAAATCAGGAGTAGATTCATGAAAACCACGTCCATCAATTCACTGTTGGCCTTGCTGGTGCTTAGCGCACTACTGGTCGTAAGCTGTAGCAAACCCGCCGCCGAGAATGCTGAGGGTGCTGCCCCAGCAGAAAAAGAAGGCGCACTGCGCATTGCCGTGATCCCCAAGGGAACGACACATCCATTTTGGAAGAGCGTCGAGGCTGGCGCCCTAAACGCTGGCAAAGAGAACGGCATTGAGATTATCTGGAAGGGCGGGTTGGTCGAATCTGACCGCAGTCAGCAGGTCCAGATCATCAAACAGTTTGTGACACAGAAGGTCGACGGCATTGTCCTCGCACCGCTTGACTCAAAGGCTCCCGGTATCATTCGTGCGGTGCAAGACGCCAACGCTGCCGGTATTCCTGTGGTCATCATGGATTCGGCGCTCGAAGCCCAAGCGGGAAAGGACTTCATAACCTTTGCTGCGACCAGCAATAAAGAAGCGGGAAAGCGTGGTGGCGAGACCTTGGCCAAGCTGCTGGACGGCAAGGGCAAGGTGGTTATCCTGCGCTACATCGAAGGCTCGGCCAGTACCGAGAACCGCGAAGCCGGTTGCATCGAAGCACTTAAGGAGCACCCGGGTATTGAGGTCATCGCCGATCCCTATGCTGCGGGTACGGGTACCATTGCCGATGCCAAAAACCGCGCTATCAGCATGATCGACAAGCTCAAGGAGGCAGACGGCGTCTTCGCCTCCAACGACCCCGTGACTGTCGGCTTGCTCGGTGCCTTGAAGGCAAAAGGGCTCGTTGGCAAGGTCAAATTCGTCGGCTTCGACGCCTCACGC
>Ga0209308_10003453_pt1 | contig 12957 bp, 9 predicted proteins | sample COGITO_mtgs_1204_3_FD_184806 | JGI IMG/M metagenome (GOLD analysis project Ga0209308, IMG submission 184806) | Pelagic marine microbial communities from North Sea - COGITO_mtgs_120405 (SPAdes) (version 2) | ecosystem: Environmental > Aquatic > Marine > Epipelagic ...
AAGTCGGGGCGGCCGTTCAATCCCACCAAAGCAGATCCCAGCAGGCTGGTGTGTCCCAGGGCGTGCTGAAGACGAACTCGCTTGAGTGCTCTCTTTAGCCCGCCGGACTTTGGGAGTTCCATGCTCGCAAAAGAATAATAGTTGTCTGGATAATAGTCCCCGAGGTTGTCGGGAACTACGGCAATCTGAAGGGCATGGCACCGGGCACATTCGAAGTACTCGAAGGAATCGTGCGTGCCGAACATCATCTCATGCGCGGAAAAGGTACGATTGTCCTGAGTGTTCGCACAGGCGTCGCAAGCATATTGTGTCATGTCGGGGGATTCCCATTGTAGCGTTCTATACATTCGATACTGATTTGACCGCATCAGCCTTGGCTTATGCACAGAAGATTTAGAATCCTTGTGCGTCAAACCCCTGCAGTCCTACAGCCCAACTCCATATCCGAATAAGCTACCGTCAATCTCTTCATTGGCGAGCGCAATCGCCCAAAACGTAGCGAGGGTCCGCCGGCATGGGCCGCTGTAGTATGCGCAGTAAGATTCCTGTGGTCTGGTCTTGGACCGATGCAAGACAGGAGGAAGAGATGTCTGTCAAGCTAGATACGCGAAAACTGCGAGAAGGAGGAGGGGAGTTCGGATTGCAGATCTTGGACTAGCGACTTGCCACCAGCGGGGCTGACACTTTGACTTGGCTTACCTGTTGGCTGGCTCCGCGGTTGGAATGCCTGAAGATTGCGTATCGGCACGTAGAAGCGTCTGCCAATCCCGTTGGTCACGAAGCGCTGGTCCGAAATGCCGGGCAAAACAACCATCCACTGGAGAGATAAAGAATCTCCCGTAACACACGCAAAAAGGTTATGGGACCAGACTCCGTCTGCTTTAATTCCCATGTCCCGAACGAGGTCGGCGCCTTTGCCATAGGCAGCCATCCCCTCATGGCGACTCTGTACGCAAAAACGAGCAGAATTTCTATAATTTTCCGGGCATTATTGCCAAAGAGAAGGCCCAAGGCAATTGTGGCAACAAGTGGACCTGTACCTCTCCAATGATCAGGCGGCGTTTCAATGTCCGGCTGTAAGCTGAATGGCGCATTCTGGTAGGATAGGACGGCCAGGAGAAATGTCAAGAGGGGGAGGATGTTGGGCCGAAACAGGGTAGCCCAGGCCCGCGCTCGTATCGTGTTTGGCTTGGGCTACCTTGTCGGGGCCCGTTGGGCCTGGCTGGATTCCCGTAAATCACCGGTAAGTATGCGCAAAGTTGCGAGTGCTATTTCCTTCTGCAGCATGAAATGTTGAGCCGCGGGCAGGCGGAGTTCCGAAGGTGGGGCTTAGATTTCTTCGAACTCGTCGAGGCGGCGCAGCCAGCGGGCGCGGGCCAGGCACTGGTGGTACATGCAGGGGCGGTCGCCGATTTCACAGGTGCCGTCGGGGCGGGTGCCGCCGCACGGGCCTTCCTCGAGCCCTTTGGGGCACTGGGAGGCAGGCACGTAAAAGGTTTTGGCGAGCTGCCACTGGTCGCTGGCGTCGAGGCAGAGGGTTTTGCGAAGGATGCGGCCAAGGGAACCGGTGCGTTTTTCGACGGAGAGTGCATCGGCGATCAGGTAACGGACTCGGTCGCCTGTGGTGGCTTGAGGCAGGCGATTGTGGGCCTGGAGTGTGTGCTGGGCGTTGTAGGTGCAGAGGCTCTCATCGAGCAGATTTTTATAGGCGTAGTAGTGACGCGGGTAGGGGGCCATTTCGACACGGTCATGGTAGTCATTCCAAGCACGGAGCCAATCTTTGTAGGTGGTCAGGCTCTGAGAGTAGGTGTCGATCTCATTGAGCAAATTCTGAAGGCGCGCAGGGTCTTCGATGCCGGCGATCTGGACGCCGCTGCAACCGAGGAGTCGGCAGCCGGTGGCTTGGAGGGCCAGACGGCGGAGTTGGGCGGCTTCGGCTTGTTGATCGCCGACGTTAGCTTCGCGCTGGAGTTGGGCGGCAAACTCGCGGGACATGACTTGCCCAGGACAGAGCCCGTCAAGGATGGGGACGACTTCCTGGGGGCGGACAAAACGAAGACGGGCAATGACGGGAATGGCATAGTTGCGCTGCTGGCTGTACCAGAGCAGCTCTTGGATCTTCTTCATGTCCCAGCCTGCTTCGGTGACGAAGAAGTGGGCACCGGCTTTGATCTTGCGGGCCATTTTGTAGTACTGCAGAAAGGTGTCTGCAATGTTGTACTTGAAGGGGTTTACGGTGGCCGCAAGGGTCAAGCCCTGCACGTGCAGTTGCTGGAGCATGAGGGTGCTGTCGAGGTGGGCTCCGGGATGGCCAGCGAAGTCGCCTTTGAGCGGCGAGGGCTTGGCGAAACCGGAGACGAGCAGCAGATCGGAGACTTTGGCCGACTTAAGCCTGGCGACGAGCTCGCTGAGATTCTCGGCACTGAGCCCCGTTCCGGAGACGGCGGCCATGACCGGGAGCTTTTTACGCTCCCGCTTGAGACCGGCGAGGGTATCGACGAGGCTGTGGCGCTCGGCTTCGGCCTGGAAGCCGCCGGTGAGGACGAGGCCGTGGATGCGCTTGTCGGTGGCGACACTGCGGACGACCTCGGTAACGGGGAGCATACCGAGCTGGAAGGGCTGGTCGGCATTAGGGCGCACGATCTCTAGTAGGACGGTAAAGTCGTCTTGGTAGAGGCGCTCCCGGAGGCGGGTATCGGCCTCGAAGGTCATCTCAAGCTGGCGTTCGTTTTTCAAGAGGGCCTGCTTCGGTTATTCGATGACAACGCGTCGCAGGTTTTTCTTGCCGGCTCGCAAGACGAGCTCACCGTCTTGAAAGTCCTGGAGCGTGACTTGGCGCTGGACATCGGTCAGGCGCTCTTCGTTGAGGTAGGCACCGCCGCCCTGGATGAGGCGTCTGGCAGCGCCGTTGCCGGTCTGGAGGCCTGATTCGGTGAAGAGGGCGCAGATCCAGATGCCTGCTTCGGCTGCGGCCTTACCCAGCGCGTAGGTGGGTAGATCTTTGGTGCTGGACTCGGGCCGGAACTGGGCAATGCGGCTGCTGGTCTGGATCTTGCCTTCGGGGTCGGCAAAGCCGAATCTGCCGGCGATGGCGTGGAAGACCCGCTCGGCTTCTTGGAAACCATGGGCGAGGGCGGTGGCTTCGAAGGCGAGGATCTCTTTGGCGCGGTTGATGGCCGGGGCTTCGAGAGCGCCGAGGCGCTGGATTTCTGCAACGGGCAGGTCGGTAAAGAAGCACAGGAGCTTTGTGACTTCGGTGTCTTCGACGTTGCGCCAGAATTGGTAGTAATCGGTGGTGCTGGTGCGCTTGGGGTCGAGCCAGACAGCGCCGGCCACTGTCTTGCCAAACTTCTGGCCCTGGCTGTTGGTGAGCAGCGGAAAGGTGGCGCCGTAGACTTCTTGGCTGAGCATGCGGCGGGTGAGGTCGATGCCGGCAACGATGTTGCCCCATTGGTCTTGGCCACCGAATTGAAAGCGGCAGTTGCGATCGCGGCGCAGGACGTAGAAGTCGTAGGCCTGGAGGAGCGTGTAGTTGAACTCGAGGAAGCTGAGGCCGGTCTCTAGACGCTGCTTGACAGATTCGGCGGTGAGCATGCGATTGACGCTGAAGTGCTTGCCGACATCGCGCAGGAATTCGATGTAGCCGAGGCCATCGAGCCAGTCGGAGTTATTGACGAGGATTCCCTTGTCGTCATCGGAGAAATCGAGAAAGCGCCCGACTTGCTGACGCAGCGCGGTTGCGTTGTCCGCAATGTCTTGCTCGCTGAGCATCTTGCGCATCTCGGTTTTACCGGAAGGGTCGCCGACGCGGGCGGTGCCGCCGCCGATCAGGATGACGGGACGATGGCCGTGGCGCTGGAGGTGACGAGCAGCCATGATCGGCAGCAGATGGCCAACATGCATGCTGTCTGCGGTGGGATCGATACCTATGTAAAAGGCTTCGCCTTCGGCATTCAGTAGTTTTTTAGTCGCTTCTTCGTCGGTGTGCTGGTAGAAGAAGCCGCGTTGCTCAAGGATATCAAATGCGTTCATGATTCGGCGAGTAGGTCTCTTAAGGCGTTAAGGCAGCGCAAGTTTTCGGTGCGCGTGCCAAAAGTAATTCGGATGTGGTTGGGCAAGTCATAGACTTCCATCGGGCGGACGATGATGCCGTTCTCGCGCAGGCGGCGCGCTGGCTCCAGGCTGGCGTCTACTTGGATCAAAATGAAATTGGCCGCGGTTGGCAGGAAGCTGACGCCCATGGCGGTAAGCTGTTGCTCGAAGAAGTTTTTCTCGCTGCGGTAGAGTTCGCGGCTGCTGGTGACAAAGGCTTGGTCGGACAGTGCGGCGACTGCTGCTTGTTGGGCAAGGCGGTTGGTGTTGAACGGTTGCCTGACTTTGCCAAGGGCGGTGGCGAGTTCCTGGCAGGCGACGCCATAGCCGATGCGCAGTCCCGCGAGCCCATAGGCCTTGGAAAAGCTGCGGCAAACGAGCAGGTTAGGGAAGCGTTCGACCCAGTCCATGGAGGGGGGCATGAGCGTGAGTGCGATCTCCGCATAGGCCTCGTCGAGGACGATCAGGACGTCTTCGGGGACGCACTCGCAGAAGCGCTCAAGTTCATCGGCGGCGACTGCTGTACCGGTGGGATTATTGGGATTGCAGACGAAGACTACGGAGGTGTCGTCCTGGATGGCAGTGGCCATGGCGTCCAGATCGTGCCGTAGGTCTGCGCCCATCGGAACTTGGGTGGACTTGCAGCCGAACATCCGCGCGAGCAGCCGGTAGACGACGAAGGCGTGCGCGCTGAAGACGACGTGGGTGTCGCCGCGCATGAAACAATGGCCGACAAACTCGAGAATCTCGTTCGAGCCATTGCCCAAGATCAGTTGCTCGGGAGCCACGCCGTGCTCTTCAGACAGAGCCTGGCGTAGTTCCCAAGCCCCGCCATCGGGGTAGAGGTGGCATTCCCCGATCGCTTCCTCAAGGGCTTGCATGGCCTTTGGAGATGGGCCTAGTGCTGACTCGTTGCTCGCAAGCTTCACGATACTGTCCGGGTCTAGACCCAACTCCCGTGCCACTTCCTCGATCGGTCGGCCCGGCTCATAGGGGCGCAGCGCTGACAGGTTGGGGCCGAGCTTCTGCAGCAGGTTCATCGTTAGAGAACCTTGCCGCTTTCGACGTCCATGAGGCGGAATTCTTCACGATGAAGACGCGCATCGGCACGAAACACGAGGCTGCCGCCAAATTTTCCTTCCATGTCTTCGAGGATATGGGCGTCGGAATTCTTGAGCCGCTCCAGGACGCTCGGATGCACGGTGATCCGGACTTTAGTTAGGCCCTGCTTACGGCGCAGGATTTCCTGGAGGCGGCGCTGAATCTCAACGCTGATGCTGACAGTGGACTTGACGAGTCCTTTGCCTTCGCAGTAGGGGCAGTTCTCGAACAGGGCGTCCTGTAGGCTTTCGTACTCGCGCTGGCGGGTCATCTCCATGAGCCCAAGCTTCGAGATGCGCAGGAGCTTGGTTCTGGCGCGATCACGATCGGTGGCGTCGCGCATGGCGGTGTAGACCTTCTCGCGATCGGTACCGGAGCGCATGTCGATGAAGTCGACAACGACGAGGCCACCGACGTTACGCAGGCGCAGCTGGCGACCAATCTCACCGGCAGCTTCCATGTTCGTGGTCAGGATGGTCTCGGGGTGGTCTTTGCCGCCACGGGATTTGCCTGAGTTGATGTCGATAGCAATGAGCGCTTCGGTTTCATCGATGACCAGTTCGCCGCCGCTCGGCAGGCCGACTTTACGGCCAAAGATCTGCTCGATCTGCTTGGAGAGCTTGTAGAACTGGAAGATGGGCCGGGCTTTCTCGTAGAGCTTGAGCTCGACTTTCTCTGTGGCACCGATGCGCTCGATGTAGGATGCGGCGATGTCATAGGACTTTTGCGAGTCGACGACGATCTGCTTGACGTCGTTGTCGTAGTAGTCGCGCAAGGTACGCTCGAGGACGCCAGGCTCCTGAAAAACACAACATGGGGCAGGGCGGTCGCAGTTGGCCTGAGTGGCCTCCCACTTGCCGAGCACGTAGGAGACGTCGTTGCGAATCTCTTCATCCGTGAGCGTCTCGCCTGCAGTACGGCAGATGGCGCCCATGCCTGCGGGGAGTTCTAGACTCTTCATGATCTTGCGCAGACGCTCGCGCTCTTTGCGGCTCTCGATTTTGCGGGAGACGCCGCGATGGCTGGAGTTCGGAAGCAAGACAACACAACGGCCAGCGAGGCTCAGGTTTGTGGTAACTCGCGGCCCCTTGGTGCCGATTGGCCCCTTGGTGACCTGGACGATGACTTCGGTGCCTGGAGGAAACTGCTTTGGAATCGCGTCCAGGTCGAGCGGGGCATCGCGCCGGTCATTCCTATTCCCGTCCGGTTTCTGCTGCTGTTGTTTTTCCTGGCTGGGAGCCGGGGCGTCGCCGGAGGTTTTCTCTTCCTGCGGCCGGGCGGATTGGGCCTTCTCGCCGGATTCTTTTTGGTCTCTGCGGCGATTGCGATTCCGTCCGCCGCGGCGGTTGTTGTCACGCTCCGGCGTGGGGGGTGGCGTAGCCGGCGGTGCCTCGAAGCGCTTTTCTTCGGCTTCGCGCTCTTCCTTCAGCTTGGGAAAGAACAGTTCTTTGAGACGGCGGAGAAAGCCGGCCAAACCGCTGACTGGGGCTTCGACTTTGGGGGTGGGGATGTTCCGCGGCGGACCAGAGTCCTTCTTCTCTGGTTTATCCTGACGCTGGTCGCGATTCTGGTCGCGATCCCGGTTGCGATTGCGGTTGCGATTTCTCCGTCGATTCTTCGTCCCCTCGCCGCCTCCTTCATTGTCGGCGTCTTTGCCGTCCTGGCGAATCTTGTCTGGGCGATTGCGATTCTCATTCTGACGACTGTCGTTCTGGTCGCGACCTTCGCCGTGGCCCTCACCTTGGGCCTGCTCGCCACGGTCACCGCGGTTGCGATTGCGGTTGCGTCCGCCACGGCGTCGGCGGTTTCTGCCACCGCCACCACCTTCGCCACGCTGATTGTCACCGCCGCCGTTACCGCCACGGCCTCCGTCGCCTCCAGCGGCGCTTTCTGGGGCGTCAGCCATGGCCATCGGAGGGCGCTCTTCCGGCGGGAGGTCCACGCTTCCTGCGGCGGGATGGTCGGTGTCAAGTTCAGCCTCGGCCAAGGCCTCTTCGTCTATTGCTTCAGGCCCTTCGTCGCCGTCTGGCTCACAGGGAACTTCGACGACTTCCGGCTCCTGTTCAGGCGCCTTCTGTTCAGCAGCGGGCTCCTGTTCAGGCGCCTTCTGTTCAGCAGCGGGCTCCTGTTCAGGCGCCTTCTGTTCAGCAGCGGGCTCCTGTTCAGGCGCATTCTGTGCAGCAGCAGGTTCCTGTTCAGGTGCTTTCGTTTCAGCAGCAGGCTCAGCGTTGGGCTGGTCGCTGCTGTCCTCGGCGGCCGGGTTTTCTGGATCGTCCTCGTTTGGCTTACGCTTGGAGCGCAAGGGCTTGTCTTCGACGGTACTCAGCGCTTTTTCTTCTTCCCACATTTCTTCTGTGGCGGGAACCATGTCCCAGTAATGAAGAAAGGCGTTTTTTGGGGTGCCTAGATCCACGAACGCAGCTTGGAGGGACGGTTCGAGGTTTGAAATTCTACTTTTGAAGATGGAGCCCACGAGGTTTCGCTGGCCTTCCCGTTCTACGTAGTACTCTTGCAGCGTGCCTTCTTCGACAACGGCGACGCGTGTTTCCAGTTGTTCCTGGTTAACTATTATCTGTTTCATGATTGACATTCTGTCCTGTTTGCAGCGGTGTGCCGCGTAGGAATTCAATGCCGGTCATTTCTCGTTTGCCCTGTGGGACAATCGTTTCAATAGACAGGGCTTCATTCCCACAAGCGACTTTCCACTCGTGTTTGTCTGCAGCCAGTATCGTACCTGGGAGGGCATCGTGTTGGCCCTCGGCGATGCTGGCAGCGGTGATGATAATCCGTTTGCTTCCGCCTCTGGCGGGAAGCTGAAACCACGCACCTGGCCAAGGGGTATAGGCTCGAATCTGTCGTTCGATGAGGTTGGCGGGTCGAGAAAAGTCGACGCGCCCGTCATCTCGCGAGAGTTTTGAGACATGGCTGGCCTGTTCGTGATTCTGCGGCACGGGCCGCAGTTGATGGGTAGCGATCTTCTGCAGTTGGGGCACGACTATCCGGGCTGCCTCTTGGGACAGTCGATCTTCGAGCTCTGCTGCATTCTCGCCTTGGCGGATGGTGACGTTGTGACGGGAGTAGACGGGTCCTGAGTCCAGGCCCCGCTCCATTTGCGTAACGCTAATGCCCGTCACGCTGTCACCGTTGAGGATTGCGGCATTGATTGGGGCGGCTCCCCGATATGCCGGGAGAAGGGAGGCGTGCAAATTAACACACGCCTTGGTGGGGAGTTCGAGCAGCTGGCTCCGAAGTAGCTGCCCAAATGCGAATACCAGCACGATGTCTGGCGCACATGCGGCGATCCGATCAATGACCGCAGGGTCATTAACGTTCTCTATCTTTGCGATGGGTTGTTGGTGTTGTTCGCACCAGGCGCCGATTGGCGTAGGGGCAAAACCACGTCGTCCTTGCCGGCGGTCCGGCTGTGTTCCGACTCCCATGAGTCGCACTGAGGCCGCAGCCATCAACGCAGCGAGGGTGCGTACAGCGATGGCGCCAGAGGCTAACAGGAAGACCTTGATTTGGGGCATGGAAACCGAAGAAGTGTGGCTTTTGGGATGGGTTGCCGGGGTGTATCGATCTAGAGATCACACCGACAGGCGGGGCTGCGGATTTCGCAAGCCGCTGTCACAGTCAGGTTGAGCATTAGTCAGACTGGGACAAGCGGGTAAGTTACCACCATGAAGTGGATTCGGAAACTTAAAGTTCTCATAATGACGCTGGGGGCCCTAGCGGTGTTGCTGCTGGGGCTGGTCTGGTGGGCAACCGTTTGGGGCGTTCCAGGCGCCCTGCTCGTCATGATCACGGACCGGATTCAGGACGAAACAGGCGTGGCTGTGAAAGTGGACCGCGCGGTGTTTCGCAATGACCGGCTGGTGGAACTCCGCGGCTTGACGGTCCATGACGGCGAAGAGGTGCTGATGCTGCACGGGGATCGCGTGATCGCGGAGTTCCCCAAGTCTGGCTGGCGCGGACTGCCGGAGTTGACGTTGCTGGACGGGGCCGTCGTTTATGGCGCGGGAACGCCAGATGAGATCGACGCGCCGCTTTCGCATGCTCGGATCACGCCGCTAAAAAAGTCGATCCGCGTGGCCGCGGCTGGTCGCTGTGGCGCGCTCCAGCTGGATTTACGGGTTGGGTTGATTGGGACCCTGCCGAAACAAGCGAAAAAGCGCAAGAGATTCCGTCTGAAACGGCTACAGGCGGACGGAGCGTCTGGCGAGTTGATTCGCGAAATTCATGACGCGATCAAGTGCGCGGACCGCGGGTCCTTGCGCTGCCGGATCGATGTCTTTCTGCCGAAACCCTCGCAATCGCGGGGGACGGTGGATCTGCAAATCTCCGACTGTCTGGTGCGCGGGATTGCGCTGCAGAACCTGCAATTTGGGGCTTCGAGCCTAGGCGGGCACGTGCAGGGCGACTACGCGGTGACGGCGGACGGCGGGCAGCAGGTGTCGGGATCATTCGAGCTTGGAAAGGACATGGTCCTTTCGACGCGCTTGGCCGGGGCGGTGTGGCCGACTCGGTGGCTGACTGCGGTGGGACAGAAGTTGCCGCTGGCGGAGCTAGAGTTTCACGATCTGGTGGACGTGCGGGGGAATTGCAGCTGGCCAATTCGGGGGAAGTGGGGTGAGATTAGCGCTGACGCCTCGGTGCGAACGTCGGTCACGGTACGCGACGCGCGGTTTTCCAATTTTGGCGCGCGGCTGATGCTGGAGGATGGCGTGCTTCGTTTTGCGGATGCCCGCGGCTTTGTGAACGGTGATGGCCTGATCAAGGCCCACGGTCAGTTCGACCTCGACACCCGACGGATCTACGTGGGCTTCGAAGCCACGGCTGACCCCTTGTTTGTCCGTGACATCAGCGGCAACAAGCCGTTTCGCCGTGATTTTGCCCAGTTGATGTCGATGTTTGAGTTTGCGCCTGGCCAGTACCCGTCTGCAGAAGGGGAGTTGTACGCGTGCCCGGAATGGCCCCGCGGCGGGCTGATCATGAATCTGAAGGCGTCCGGGCAGAATGTGCGCTATATGGGGACGCGACTCGACCGGGCCAGTGCTGAGTTGCTGGTGGATGTTCCCGATGCGTTAGTCTTGATCGACAATCTTTCGCTCTCGATTGGGCGCAAGGAGTTCTCGGGGCGGCTGGCGCGGGAGTTCCGGGCACCGCACATCGATCGACCGCGGGCCATGGAGTTTCGGGCGCAGTCAAACCTGCCGAGTGATGAGCTGTTTCGGGTGATTACGCTGGGCTGGGGAAAGCGCCAGACGGCAAAGGGCAGACTGGCAGTGGAGGCTGAGGCGGTTGGTCGTGGCCGGGTCTACATGGACTCGCAGGATCACGATGTGGATGTGCGCTACCGGACGCCGCGGTTTCAGCTGGAGAATGGGGAGAGCCGAAATTTGACAGGCGAGCTGAGAGTGCGCGGGCGAGAAGTAACGACTCAAAACCACGCCGAGTCAATCCGCTTGAGTCAGTGGGAGTTGGGCGAGGCTGATCTTGATTTCTGCTTCAAGCCCGGGGCGCCATCGTTATCGGTGAAGGCTAAGGAGGCCGTCCGTGGTGACCTCGCGGTGGAGGAACTGGTGCTGGATGGAGTGTATGATCCGGAAGATGACGGCAGGCTGCTTGGGATCGATGTGCGCTCAAAGGCGCTGAAGGTGGCCGAGATCCGCGTGGCAAACGCGGAATGTGCCGTTCGCTTCCAGGAAGAGGGATTTACGGCCAAGGTGCACGGCGAGAGCGCGGCGATTGATCGTCTGCAGGCGGGTGAGGTAGAGGTCGAGTTGACGCAGAAGGGGAACGCGCTCGTGGGAGCGCTTAAGCTGGCTAGCATTCAATGCGATGAAGTCACTGCCGAAGCGATCAGTGGGACACTGGAGCGAAAAAAAACAGAGGACGGTGAAGTCTTTCACTTTGCTGGCACCTCGGGAGCGTGGGCGCTGACAGCTCCCGAAACCACGGGATCGGAGGCGACGCTGAAGGGTGCCTTTGCTGCGGATGGCTGGGCGTTGGATGCCGGCTTCGATCATGCCGTGTTTATGGCAGAGGGGAAGATGCAGGGCGCGGTCGTGCGACTCGATCAGCGGGGGAAGCAACCGCTGGCGCTGGCGCTGACGAGTGACGCCTTTACCTGGGGGGACTGGACGCTTACCGGGACAACGGCTCAAGGGACGGTTTCGCGAGATGCCACCCGCCTGCACGTGACGGCAGAGTCGGTGGCGAAGGGCGCGACGACGGCCACGGGCTTCAGCGGAGTTGGGGCCTGGAGCGACGGAGACTTATCGCTGGTCAATGCAACCGCAGGCTTCTATGGCGGTGAGCTGCGTGGGGACTTCTTTATGAATGTGCCCGCAGAGCGCGGCACTACGTTCTGGGTGATGCGCGATGTGGACGTGAATCAGTTGAATAAGGCACTCAAGCCCGACAAGGCCACGAAGGTCAAGGAAGGGGAGAAGACGCCCACTCTCACGGCGCGTGCGAATGTTTCGATGAACGGCTGGGGAGAGACCCTGACGCTGAGTGGGAGTGGCCAGTTGAACGTGGTCGACGGCAACTTCGTGCGCTATCGGATCCCGATCCTGTCGGACTTTCTCGTGGCCGTGAGCAAGGCGCGAATCCTGGGTTTGATCACCACGCCTATTTCACATATGACTCGCATCAGCACGCTGAGCACGGATGTGGAATTCGCGGGTACGAAAATGAAGTTCCAGTCTTTGCGGACCAATGGTGAGGTGATCGCGGTCGCAGGCAGAGGCTACTATGATTGGAAGGAGCCGTGGTTGGACGTCCGGCTGCACGCGGAGTCTTTACCCGGGCTATGGAAACGACTGCCGCTGGTCGATGACCCATTTAAAATTGTGCTGGCGCGGCGCGCCACGGGCACTTTCTCTGACCCGAAGTGGGAAGAGATCAGCGGGCTGCGGGACTTTTTCCGCGACACGGAAAAGGACATGAATTGATTGGTTTCAATATCCAACAGCCAACAGGGAATATCTAATCCTCAAAACGAGTCTGTTGGGCACTGAATTCGAAGCCTCAGCCTGTGTGTACTCGGTTTTCATTTGGCAATTAGAAATTCCGGGAGATCCTGGAAGGTCGGGGTGTCTGCCAAGAAGCGAACGGCGGTAGCAATGACTTGAATCGCTTCTTCGACGCAGTGTTCGACCGTGCCGCCTTCGTAGGTTAGTTGAAGCGTAGCCTGAGTCAGCTCACCGGACTCTTCGCCGACGATTGCGGCACCGTGAATAACGTCTGCGGGCCAATAGGGGTGCTTGGTGCGGGCTGCGTCGATTTCCTGCTTCGCGAGGGCGAAGATTTGTACTTCAGTCATTGTCTGTCTCCATTTCGCGGGGATACCAGTCGGGCCGGGCTGCGTGAAAGCGCAGCCGCTCGTTGGTGGTGGGGTGGTGGAAGCTCAAACTTGCCGCTTGGAGGCACATCGGTGGGGCGTCGACTGCAAGGGTCTGGGTCTTGCCGCGCAGCAGGTCGGGCAGGTAGCAGGGATCGCCGACGATCGGGTGGCGAAGCTCCCAGGCGTGCAGGCGAATCTGGTGGGTGCGGCCACCAGTAGGCACGATGGTGACGAGGCTGGTGCCGTCTGCCAGGCGTTGCCGGATGTGAAATACGGTTTCGGCTGCACGGCCCTCAGGATCGGTGCGGCGTGCGCCCAGATCCGTGCTGTCGTCATGGATGGGCTGATCGCAACGAATCGTGTCGGCTGCGGGATGGCCGTGAATGCGAGCGTGATAGATCTTCTCGACACTG
>Ga0209308_10003460_pt1 | contig 12943 bp, 7 predicted proteins | sample COGITO_mtgs_1204_3_FD_184806 | JGI IMG/M metagenome (GOLD analysis project Ga0209308, IMG submission 184806) | Pelagic marine microbial communities from North Sea - COGITO_mtgs_120405 (SPAdes) (version 2) | ecosystem: Environmental > Aquatic > Marine > Epipelagic ...
TACAGGGAACATCGTTATCGATGCAAGTAATGTGAATGTAGACATCGCAGGAGATTATACAGTTACCTATAACGTATCAGATGCTGCAGGAAATCCAGCAGTACAGGTAACTAGAACAGTAAATGTAGAAGATAATACCCCCCCAGTAATTACAGTTTCAGGGTTAAATCCGATTAATATAGGTTTAGGGTCTGTTTATACAGATGCAGGCGCTACATCAGATGGAGGAGAAGAAGTAAAAACTTCAGGCACAGTAGATACTGCTACAGTAGAAACATACACCATTACGTATAGTGCAACAGATGCTAATGGTAATGAAGGTACAGCAATAAGAACAGTAAATGTAGTAGATACGACAGCCCCAGTAATAACTCTTGAAGGAACCAGTCCTATGACTGTAGAGTTAGGAGGCACTTACTCAGAGCCTGGTGCTGAATCAAATGGAGGAGAAACAGTAACAATTACAGGTTCAGTAGATACTGCTACAGTAGGAACATACATCATTACATATACTGCAACAGATGCTAATGGTAATACAACTATAACCACTCGAACTGTTAACGTAGTAAATGAAAAGGGACCAATAATAACAATAGAGTCTACTTTAAAAGAATTAGGTTTAAATCAAGTATCTATAATAAGTTTTAATTTTAATAGAGATATATTGGAATTAAATGAGGGATATATTGATCTAAGTAATGGGCAACTTTCAAGATTTGCGAAAGATTCAAATGCTAAGTATTCAGCTATTTTTACTCCGAATGAAAACTTTGAAGGGGAAGCAAATATTTCAATTGCAGCACTTAAGGTAGAAGATAATTATGGAGTTAAAAATGCAAATGGATTTGATTTAGTAATAACAGTTAATACAATTAATGATATAAACGTAATACCAGAAGACGCAAAGACAGATGAAGGTGTGCCGGTGCAAAAAAGTTTAAATGGCACAGATTCTGAAGCTGGAAAAACTTTAACATATTACCTTGATTTTTATGAAACAGAGAAAGGATTATTGGTTTTTAACAGTGATGCTACATATACCTTTACACCAATAGAACACTTTTATGGTGATGTATTGATGCAATATTCGGCTAAAGACTCTGATGGAAAAGTTTATGGCCCATATAAAACTACAATAGAGGTAAGAGAAACTCCTGATCAGGATGGAATTCCTACTGCTGTAGAAACATTATTAGAAGATGAAGATTTAGATAATGATGGAATACCAGATAGAAAAGCTGATCATATAGCTTCATTTCCAATGAGTAATGCAGAAGATTTTGAAAACGCAATGGCTTGGGACCCTAAAGATACTAACCAAGAGAAACCAAAAGCATCAAATTTTGGATCGATTATGGTAGCGAATGAGGAAGGAAGTGATGTAAAACCAAATAAAAGTGCACAATTAAAAGATATTAGTCTAATTAAAAAAAATAATTTATCAGAACAAAATGATTTAGGATTTAACTTTAGTGCCGATTTACTTGCATTCAAGGTTGTTTCTCCTGAGAGTGGATTAATTGATCAGGATGGAGATTTATCTAATGGTACTCAGATTAGAATGACCATTAATTTGCCATCTCCTGGTAAAAAAGCTAATACTTATATAAAAAATGATATTGATGGTAATCCATTTGTATTTTTAGATGATCAAAATTTATCAACTTGGGATGAGGGAGCGACACTTATAGATTTGAATAATGATGGTCTAATAGATAAAATTATTTTGACAATTAAGGATAATGGATTGGGAGATACAAACCCTGAAATAGGAAAAATAAATGATCCAGGTGGTTTAGGGCTTATAACCCCAATAATCATAGATCAAACTGCTTTAATAAAAGACGAGAATTTAGCAAACGGTAGTTTTTTAATCGATATAAATGATAATAAAACTGATAAAGATTATACACTTTCAAACGAAAATATTACATATACTTTAGATATTTCAAATAGCCAAAATGTATTTGATGCTCTGGAAATAGACGCATCTTCAGGAATCATTAGCGTGAAAAAGTCTACAAGTTTTGATTTTGAAGTATTCGTTAATGAAAATGGAATTTCCAAAATGAGTGCTATAATTAGGGCAACAGATTCTAATGGAAATTATGATAAGGCTACAATATTATTTGAGATATTAAATGTTGATGAATTACCTATTGTTGTTTCTGATACTCAAATAAGTTACTATGAAAAAACACCAACCTCTCAGTCAGTTACAAATATTCAAATTTTACCAGATTATCTAGATGTGGATAATATCAATTTGTTAAACTCAAAAGACTATTTGAGTTTTAGTTTAGTTGGTAATGATTTATTCTTTGTTAGTGAACCTGATTACAACGAAAAAAACTTGTACGAACTTGATTTGAAAACAATTGATAATAATTTAAATGAAGTTATTACTACTTTAACAATTAATATTTTAGATGATTTACCTACTTCGCTAACTTTACTAGGTGACAATCCAATATACATTGGATTAAATAATTCTTTTAATGATCCGGGGGTTTTAGCTATTGATGATGTAGAAGGAGATATTACCTCTAAAGTCACATCCTCTAATAACATAAACTCTTCAAATTATGGGTCTTATATAGTTTCATATTCTATAACAGATAGAGCTAACAATACTTCAACTATTGAAAGAATTGTGGAAGTAGTAGATAAAGCCCCACCCTCTATAACTCTGAATGGATTAAATCCAATGGATATTGAGTTAGGCACAGTATATTTAGAGCCTGGGGCTACATCAGATGGAGGAGAAACAGTCACAATTACTGGTTCTGTAGACTTCAATATATTAGGATTGTATACAATTACTTATTCGGCTACAGATTCTAATAATAATACTGGAAAAGCCACTAGAACGGTTAATGTAATAAACACAAATTCTGATGCTAATACTAATACTGGTACAGCCCCAGTAATAACTATTATTGGAGCCAATCCAATTGAAGTAGAGTTAGGAAACACTTACACAGGACCTGGCGCTACATCAGATGGAGGTGAAACAGTAACAATTACAGGCACAGTAGATACTGCTACAGTAGGAACATACACCATTACGTATAGTGCAAAAGATGATAGTGGTAATACAGGCACAGCCACAAGAACTGTAAATGTAGTAGATACGACAGCCCCAGTAATTGCTTTAGAAGGAGCCAATCCAATGGAAGTAGAGTTAAAAGGCACTTACGAGGAGCTAGGCGCTACATCAAATGGAGGAGAAACAGTAACAATTACAGGCACAGTAGATACTGCTACAGTAGGAACATACACCATTACGTATAGTGCAAAAGATGATAGTGGTAATACAGGCACAGCCACAAGAACTGTAAATGTAGTAGATACGACAGCCCCAGTAATAACTCTTATTGGAGCCAATCCAATGGAAGTAGAGTTAGATGGTGATTATACAGATGCTGGCGCTACATCAAATGGAGGAGAAAAAGTAGAAACTTCAGGCACAGTAGATACTGCTACAGTAGGAGAATACACCATTACGTATAGTGCAAAAGATGATAGTGGTAATACAGGCACAGCCACAAGAACTGTAAATGTAGTAGATAATACCCCCCCAGTAATAACAGTCACAGGGGATAACCCAATGACAGTAGAGTTAGGAGACCCTTATTCAGAACTTGGCGCTACATCAAATGGAGGAGAAACAGTAACACCTACAGGTTCAGTAGATACATCAGAGCTAGGAACATACATCATTACTTACTCAGCGACGGATGCAAGTGGCAATATAGGCACAGTCACAAGAACAGTAAATGTAGTAGATACGACAGCCCCAATAATAACTCTTATTGGAGCCAATCAAATGACTGTAGTGTTAGGAGGTACATATTTAGAGGAAGGGGCAACATCTGATGGAGGAGAAACTTTAATAATTACAGGTTCAGTAAATACATCAGAACTAGGAATATATATCATTTCTTACTCAGCGATGGATGCTAGTGGTAATATAGGGTCAATTGAGAGGAATATCACAATTGCTGACTTAGATATTGATTTAGATGGATTAAAAGCCTCAGAAGAAATATTTTTAGGATCAGATCCAAATAATAAGGATACAGACGGAGATGGCATTTTTGATGGTGAAGAAGGCTATAAAGACACAGATGGTGATGGTATATTAGACATATTAGAGTCTATACTTGTGGATGAAGATAAAGATGGGGTGGTAAATCAATTTGATGTCAATAATTTAAATACGAATTCTGATAGTGATGGGGATGGATATTCTGATTTAGAAGAGACCGAAGATTTAAATAGAACTGGCAGAAAAGATTTAATTGACCCACTAAACTCAAGTAAATTCCCACCTGATAATGATAAAGACTATAGTTGTGATTGGCATGATAAAGATGATGATAATGATAAATTAGTTGATGAATTGGAAATTATTTTAGGCACAGACCCATTTAGAAAAGATACAGATGGTGATTTAGTATCTGATTTTGATGAATATAATGTTGATTTCACAGATCCATTAAACATGTGCTCTTTAAACTTGAAAAGTCAGAATTCTTCTCTTGACAACACAAGTAAAGGAAAATATGATCTCTGGTTGAATAGTGATTGTGATAATGATGGTATAAAAAATCTTTACGAATTAGGCCTTGACACTGATCTTGACGGAATTGATAATTGGTTAGATAATGATGATGATGGGGACGGTATTTTGACTATTGATGAAATTCCTGATTTGAATTTAGATGGTGATCCAATAGATGCATTTGATTCAAATTTCAATTCTATTCCAGATTATTTAGAGGTAAATAATAAATTTGAGTTAGATGAAATAGAAATTTACAATGCATTTTCTCCAAACGGAGATGGAATAAATGATGTATTTACAATTAGAAATATTGAATTTTATCCTGAAAATGAAATATTAATATTTAACAGATGGAATCAAATAGTTTACAAAACAACAAATTATGGTGTAAATAATATATTTAATGGTAAACACCAAATGACTGGTCATTTGTTGCCTAAAGGTACTTACTATTATAGATTTAGTTATTTGAATTCAAATAAGGTGCAAAAAACTATTAGTGGCTATATTTTTATTAATTTATGAAAAAGACAACTTTAATTCTTTTTTTTTGTTTTTCATTTTTTAAATCTTTTTCTCAGCAGCAAGGATTGTTTACTCAATATTTGTATAACCCAACTTATATTAATCCTGCCTATTCATCTATTTTAGAAGATAAAACATTTTTTTTTCAAAATAGGAGTCAATGGAGTAATGTTGAAGGTGCTCCATCAACATTTTTTTTAAATTATTATAATCCAAACTTTTTACAAAAATTAGCAACTGGAATAAACATAAGTAACGACAATATAGGTCCTTTTATAAACTATTCTATTTCGATTGATTTTTCTTATTCTGTTAAAATTAATGAAAAGTGGAATTCAGCTTTAGGGCTAAGAATCAACTATAATGATTATCAATTAAATCAAAATTTATGGAAAATATATAATCCAAATGATCCTTTATTTAATTTGGATAACAATCCATTTAACAATAATGTTAGTATTGGTTTTGGTTTTTTGCTAAAAAGCAATAATACTTATATAGGCATCTCTTCTACATCTCTATATAGCGTTAAATTGTATGAGGATGAAATCAGCAGTAAAAACGACCCAATTAATTATTTTCTGTTAAGTCATAGTTTTATATTGTCCAAGCACTTTAAAATATCACCTGGAATTATCATAAGAAATTTTAAAAACTTACCAAATCAATATGATTTATCATTAAATACAAGTATCTATGATAAATTTAGCTTAGGTGTTTCTTACAGATTAGAATCTTCTGTAAATGCTATAATTGGAATAAGTATATCAGAGAAAATTTTAGTAGGATATAGTTATGATTTTGGAATTTCAGAGATTAATAATTTTTCTAGAAAAAACAGTGAAGTGTTTTTGAAGTATACATTTGCTAAAACAAATGTTTTAAATAAAACAAATGATAATATAACACCTACCGAGGCTGAAAAAATCATCAAATCAAAAGAATAGTACCTTTATACAAGTCTTTTCTCTCAGGGTAGAATAATCAATGTTTAATTTAAGCACGAATAGATTTTGAATAACACCCTTTTGAATTCCAATTAGCTTTAGGATACTGGCCTTATTTTACTTTTAACAATCATTTCTAAGGCTATAACATAAAAGCTCTATTAAGACTTAGTTAGTTGTCCAACACTGATACTTTTAGGTTAGATATAGTTTTATAAAAACTAATAAAAAAACAAAAACGATTTCATTTAATCCACCCCTTTAGTATTTTTAGATAACTACTTTGAAACTTTTAGCTTTCTCTGAACATAAAGTTATAATTATCTAAAGAACTTATATGCTTAGTTACATAGGAGCATAAATAAGATTTGTCCTTTACTTCTTGATAGTCTCCAACAGAAATATTACCTAATCCAAATCTAATTTCTTTGTAAGTCATGTCTGTATTAGTCTGAATAAGCATATGAACGTGTTTGCTTGAGATATCTGCCTTATCATTCTCTACAACATAGAATACTTGATTCACTTTGTTAGATGCCTTTAGAAGTCTATTTACCCAGTTCTCAGCTGTTAGAGTATTAAGTCTGTAATGACTTCTGCATGTGATAAAGTAATTCCAATCATATTGCTCTAGGAACTTACTGTAGTGATTGTTTGTTGTATTCAAATGTTTAGATTTAGACAATAACAAGAATTAAGGACATAAGCCATAATTTGACTTCCTTTGATTAATAAATAAGGATAAATGCCTTGTTATTATTTGCACTACAAAGATAAATGATTGAAATTTGGGGTATTACGTAATGTCTTAAATGGATGGTAATTATAGCACTTCAGGCAACTACTCAGGCAACTGAAAATAAAAAAGCCTATAAACACGGGGCTTATAGGCTTATAATGCGGAGAAAGAGGGATTCGAACCCCCGGAGGTGTGACCCTCAACAGTTTTCAAGACTGCCGCATTCGACCACTCTGCCATTTCTCCTTGCGGTTATGCGGGTGCAAATATAGGAACCTTTTTCAATTATGAAAAGGTATTTTAATGTTTTTTTTATTTTATTAAAAAAGGATGATTATCTAAAGGATTGCCACTATTTTTGTCCCCATGGAAGAATGGTACCACTATTTGTTATTAGTAGTTGTTGGTTTTACAGTTGGGTTTGTAAACACCATGGCTGGAGGTGGTTCTTTGTTGTCCCTTCCAGTGTTAATTTTTTTGGGTTTACCCCCTTCCGTAGCGAATGGCACCAATAGGGTAGCCATAGTGATTCAAACCGCCCTAGGAACAGCTGGATTTAAAAGTAAAGGGGTGTCTACCTATCCTTTTAATATGTATTTGGCAGTAACCGCTTTTATTGGTTCTATCATAGGGGCTAATATTGCAATAGATATTAAGGGAGAAACTTTTAATAAGATTTTAGCCATAATTATGGTGGCAGTGGTACTCATTATACTTTTTAAACCTAAAATGAATACAGAGGGCCTTGAAGAGCGCCTCAAGGGAAAATATTTGGTTTACGCCATGATTGCTTTTTTCTTTTTTGGTATTTATGGCGGCTTTATCAACGCTGGATTGGGCTTTTTAATGATGATATTTTTACACGGCGTGAACCGATTGAGTTTGGTCAAAACGAATATGACCAAGGTATCTGTAGTTTGCTTGTATACCATAGCCGCATTGGCTGTGTTTGCTTACAATGATAAAGTAGATTGGCTCATTGGTGGAGTACTTGCTTTAGGTAATGGAACAGGTGCTTGGGTGGCGTCTAGGTATTCTGTAAAAAAAGGCGATGGCTTTATAAAAAAGTTCATGGTCGCTATGATAGTCATTATGGCTATTAAACTTTGGTTCTTTAATACTTAAATAACATATAAATCCCTATGAATAATATATTAGATGCTTTAGAATGGCGATACGCTGTCAAAAAATTTGACGATAAAGCAAGCTTAACAGAGCAGCAAATTCTTGAAGTTAAGAAAGTGTTTAACCTAAGCGCTAGTTCTTATGGTTTACAGCCCTATAAAATGATTGTAGTTCAAAATCCTGAGTTAAAAGAAAAACTAGTCCCTGCTAGTTTCGGTCAGCAACAAATTTCACAGTCTGCAGCAATACTTGTTTTTGCTGTTAGAACAGATTTTGGCATGGATTATATTGACCAATTTTTTAAGGATATGTCTACAAAAAGACAGATACCATTGGAAAATTTAGAGGGATATAAAAACTTTATGAAGGGATCTTTTGCCAATAAATCTGAGGATGAAATTTCATCTTGGGCAACCAAGCAGGTATATTTGACCATGGGACATATGCTAGCTTCTCTAGCTGCCCTTCAAATAGACGCTTGTCCTATGGAAGGTTTAGACCCACAAGCTTATGATAAAATATTGGATTTGGAAGCCAAACAACTGAAAACTATTGTAGCTATGCCAATAGGGGTGAGAGCGCCTGACGACACTTCAGCTACTGCGCTAAAAGTGCGTAAAGACTTGTCAGATATAATTATTGACCTTTAAGTAAAAGCTGTTTTATTTAGTACCCTATATAATCTACAATTTCTAATCCATAGCCTACCATTCCAACCCTTTTGGTTTGTTGGGCATTGGATAGCAGTTTAATCTTGGATATATTTAAGTCGTGTAAGATTTGGGCACCTACTCCGTAATCCTTACTGTCCATATCTATTGGTGGGGCCTCTAAAATCCCTTTGGCCTGATTTTCCTTTAACTGACCCAATCGAGACACTAAATTTAAAACAGAAGACTCTTGGTTAATGAAAACCACAGCACCTTTTTCTGCTTGATTAATAGCCTTAAACATTCGGTCTAATTTTTGGTCAGGATTATTAGTCAGTGTACCTAGGATGTCATTGTTTATTAAGCTTGAATTTATTCTGGTGAGAATAGGTTCTTCTTTTTTCCAACTTCCTTTTGTAAGTGCTATATGCACTTGTTTGTTGGTTGTTTGTTCATAAGCTCTTACCCTAAATTCTCCAAAACGGGTTTGTATGTCAAAATCCTCCTTTTTTTCTATCAGACTGTCGTGTTCCATTCTATAGGCGACTAAGTCTTCAATAGAAACAATTTTAAGATCGAACTTTTTAGCTACTTTTAAAAGCTGTGGCAGTCTTGCCATGGTCCCGTCTTCATTCATGATTTCTACGATAACTCCTGCAGGTGAAAAGCCTCCTAATCTAGCGAAATCAATAGCAGCCTCTGTATGGCCTGTTCGTCTAAGTACCCCTCCTTCTTTGGCTACTAAAGGAAATATATGCCCTGGTTTAGACAGGTCATTGGGTTTGGTTTTTTTATCTGTTAGTGCTTTGATAGTTTTAGCCCTGTCAGCGGCAGAAATTCCTGTAGTGACTCCATGCCCTTTTAAATCTACTGAAACCGTAAAGGCAGTCTCCAGCGGATCTGTATTGTTTTGCACCATACGGTGTAGGGATAGGGATTCGCATCGGCGCTCCGTGAGGGGCGCACATATAAGTCCCCTGCCATGTGTGGCCATGAAATTGATCATGTCTGGTGTAACTGCTTCTGCTGCGGCTAAAAAATCTCCTTCATTTTCTCTATTTTCGTCATCTACAACGATAATTATTTTTCCAGCTTTTATATCTGCAATGGCACTTTCAATAGTATCTAAGGCGCTATTCTCTTTCATTTTACTTTCTTTTTCTAACGAATATATTTTTGAAGAAATCTATTATACTTCCGAATTGGACCATCCCTTTGTCTTCTGTGGCTCTTTTAGTCAAGAATATCCCTAAAGGAAGCATGACTAGGGTAGGGATCCATGCGCCAAAAAATGGAGATATATTTCCTTCTTTGGCGTAATTATAGGTGAATACTCCGAGGAAGTAATAGGTTAAAAATAATACAATAGCTATAACCATTGGGAGTCCTAACCCTCCTTTTCTAATAATAGCTCCTAAGGGTGCCCCTACAAAAAATAAGACAATGCAGGAGAGTGCAAGGGCGTATTTTTTATGTAATGATAGGGCGTGCATATTGTAAATTTTATACCTGATTAATAGTTCTTTGCGTTTTGTTTGAATGGTAAGTGCAGACATGGTGATTGTATTAATCGCCTCAGATATTATTTGAGTACCTTGTACGGGAGCGAATTTTGCTAATACATTGTCTATAGTAGGTAAACTGTCTAATGGCATAGCTGCAAAAGCAGAATCTTTGGGTGTTTCTAAGGCAATAGTTCTCAGTTGAATCCCCATTCTTTCTGTGATATTTTTTGACAATGCCTCCACAATAACTGCATTATTGTTTGTGATGGAATCCATGTCTCTTCTGAGCTCAATGACATTTTTCATCTTATCACTATTTCCTTCCGTTTGCTCATCCATGTCTACCATATTGAGCTCGGTAAGGTCTATATTGATGGTGTATGTTTCGAAATTAGAGACTGCATATGGATGTTTTTGATGGTTTTTACTTGTCGTGACACTCAGACTTTCATAGTAGTGTCCATCTTTTAAAACAAGTTTAATGAGATTACTGTTTTCTGAACTGAGTAATTCGCCCTCTTTTGCTTTAATTACAGTGGTATTGATCTGATTATCAGTTTTTTTATGTATGGTTACATCGCGTAAGTATCGGTCATTTTCTCCATACTTTTCTTGTACAAGAATAGTCATGCCTGTGCCTTCAAACTCACTAAATAGTCCCTCGGCAATGGCTACAGCAGGTTTTACTTTAGCAATATTTTTTTTAAGACTATAGGATTTAAGCTCAGCCGCAGGAATGATTCTGTCTGCAAAATAGAAAGTGACTAAGCCTAAAACACTAACTAATACTATGAGTGTTCTCATAGATCTTTGTAGGGATATTCCAGAGGCTTTCATGGCGGCAAACTCATAATGCTCTGCAAAGGTTCCAAAAGTTAAAATAGAAGATAAGAGTACCGTTAAGGGAAGCACTTTCTCTGTTAGATTTGGTAGGAGGTAAAAAATGAATTTTCCAATAATGACTAAATCCAAGCCTTTTCCTGCTAAATTATCTATATACAACCAAATGGATTGGAAGATGAATATAAACATCAGTATCACAAAAGCACTTAGAAAGTTGTACACAAACCTAGTGAGTATGTATCTGTCTAGAATTCTCACTCTTTTATGATGTAGTAACCTAAGTCAATATATTTTTTCTCCTCAAAAGAAAAAAGATTTGGAGCTAAGTTTGTGTTGGTTTCGTATTTCGTAATAGTGATTGTAGTTTGGGTACCGTTTTTACCTGTTTCAATGACTTTATACACTTCCTTTTTTTGGTTGTCAATCCCGAGTAATATATAGGCAATATCTGAGCTACTGTCAATTGGAACGAGTTTTATGTATTGAATTTTTCTATTTCCAATATTTTGAGCAATGTCCCACTGAAAGCGATAGCCTTCGTTGTAAAAATTCAATATTTTTGCAGGATTCATTTCTGATCCTGCATTTTCATTGGAGACTATAGTGACCTCTTCATTTTCCGGTACAATAGTATAGGTATTTTTGGTGTCATTTAGTTGAATAATACCCAAATATTCGAACCGGTATTTTTCTCCTTTGAGCTGAACCTTTCCTGAAGTTTCTTGGTTTATATTGGCCTCTGCGTTAAAAAGAGTGTAATTAAACTGAAGACTAATATTTTCTTGTGCCAGTAGCTTGTCTGAAACTTCTTTCAGTAATACCTTGGAGGCATCTTGTGACCAAGCGAATGAGCAAATACTGATTAATAGTAAAAATATCTTATTCATTTTTTTGGATTTCATTGTCTAATAATTGTTGTAAACCAATCAGGTCTTGAATGAGTACTTGTCTCGCTTTACTTCCTTCGAATGGGCCTACAATTCCAGCAGCTTCCAATTGATCTACTATTCTGCCCGCCCTGTTGTAGCCTAATTTTAATTTTCTCTGGATGAGTGAAGCAGATCCTTGTTGGGCAATCACAATAACTTCTGCTGCTTCCCTAAACATGGCATCTCTTTCGGAAATATTATAATCTACTGTACTTGATCCTTCTTCGCCAACATATTCGGGTAGTAAGTACGCTTCTGGATAAGCTCTTTGAGAACCTATGAAATCTGTGATTTTTTCTACTTCGGGGGTGTCCACAAAAGCACACTGTATTCTGGTGACATCATTCCCTTGGGTATATAACATATCTCCACGACCAATCAGTTGGTCTGCTCCTTGGCTGTCTAAGATAGTTCTGGAGTCTATTTTTGAAGTTACCCTAAAGGCTATTCTTGCTGGGAAATTGGCCTTTATAATTCCCGTAATAACGTTTACAGAGGGCCTTTGGGTGGCCACAATAAGGTGAATTCCAATGGCTCTTGCCAACTGTGCCAAACGCGCAATAGGGGTTTCTACTTCTTTTCCTGCCGTCATAATTAAATCTGCAAATTCGTCTATGACAAGTACTATATAGGGTAGGAATTTATGGCCATCGTTTGGATTGAGTTTCCTGGCTTTAAATTTAGTGTTGTATTCTTTAATATTACGCACCATAGCGATTTTGAGCAACTCATAGCGGTTGTCCATCTCAATACAAAGAGAGTTTAACGTATGAATTACTTTGGTATTGTCTGTTATTATAGCGTCTTCTACATCTGGAAGCTTGGCCAAATAATGCCTTTCAATCTTATTAAATAGGGTGAGTTCTACTTTTTTAGGGTCTACTAATACAAATTTCACCTCTGCAGGGTGTTTTTTATAAAGCAGTGAGGTGAGTACGGCGTTTAATCCAACAGATTTTCCTTGACCTGTTGCTCCAGCCATTAGCATATGGGGCATTTTGGCTAAATCTACTACAAAGGTTTCGTTTGAAATGGTTTTTCCAAAAGCGATGGGCAATTCCATGGCGGCATTTTGAAATTTAGCAGAGGCTATTACAGAACGCATTGAAA
>Ga0209308_10003472_pt1 | contig 12926 bp, 10 predicted proteins | sample COGITO_mtgs_1204_3_FD_184806 | JGI IMG/M metagenome (GOLD analysis project Ga0209308, IMG submission 184806) | Pelagic marine microbial communities from North Sea - COGITO_mtgs_120405 (SPAdes) (version 2) | ecosystem: Environmental > Aquatic > Marine > Epipelagic ...
GAACGCGCCATAATACGTGTCGCGATATTCCGGGCGAAGCCCGGGTGCCCCATCGCCAACCGCACCCGACATCATGGCCGCTTGATAGAACATATCGACCTGCATCGGGGATTGCGCCGCGAACGCGATATGACGTCCGTCATCGGGCACAACCGTCAGTTCATCGCGAAGATTGATCCAGAAAACGGCACCACCTTCTGCGGAGCGCCATGAGATCGTGCCCGACTTTTCCATGTAACGTTCATGGCCAAGTGCGCCCAGCACGGCATCATAGAAAGCCGACGAACGGCCCAGGTCTGCAACACCGATGGAAACGTGATGAAACATGATATGCCTCCTAGCGCCCCATTCCTGGTGGCATCATGCCGGGTGGCAGACTTCCGCCCATGCCCGGCATTCCGCCGCCACCCATGGGCATTTTGCCGCCCATCTTTTTCATCTTCTTCATCATGGTCTGCATCTGCTGATACTGCTTCAGCAGCTTGTTGATTTCCTGCACGCTGGTGCCAGAACCCGCTGCAATACGCTTCTTACGTGAGGCCTTCACCATCGCGGGCTTCAAGCGTTCTTTCGCGGTCATGGAGAGGATGATGGCTTCCTGACGCTTGATCATGCTGTCGTCGATGTTGTGATCAGCCATTTGCTTCTTCATCTTGCCAACACCCGGCAGCATCGACATCACGCCGCCCAGGCCGCCCATCTTCTTCAATTGGCGGAGCTGGTCGAGCAGATCGTTCATATCAAACTCACCCTTGGCGAGCTTGCGCGCGATCTTTTCGGCTTCTTCCTCTTCGACGAGTTCATTGGCACGCTCAACAAGCGTGACCACATCACCCATGTCCAGAATGCGCCCGGCAATGCGTTCAGGATGGAACGGCTCCAGCTCGTCCATCTTCTCGCCAACACCCACCAGCTTGATCGGCTGGCCGGTCACCGCCCGCATCGAAAGGGCTGCACCGCCGCGGGCATCGCCATCCATACGGGTCAAAACAATACCGGTAATGCCAACCTTTTCATGGAAGGCCTGCGCGGTGTTCACCGCGTCCTGACCTGTCATAGCGTCTGCGACCAGAAGGGTTTCGTGAGGCTTGGCCGCGTCGCGGATCGCGCTGGCCTCGGTCATCAGGGCATCATCAATAGACAGGCGACCTGCGGTATCGAGCAAGACAACGTCATAGCCTTCACGCCGCGCCTGATCCATGGCGCGCTTGGCAATCATGACCGGCATCTCGCCGGCGCGAATATCCAGTGTGGGGACGAGAACTTGATCACCCAGCACACGAAGTTGTTCCTGCGCGGCCGGTCGACGCACGTCGAGGGACGCCATCAAAACTTTCTTGCGCTGCTTGTCGGCAAGATGGTGGCCAATTTTGGCGGTTGTGGTCGTCTTACCTGAGCCCTGCAGACCGACAACGAGAATTGCGACCGGGGCCGGGGCATTCAGATCGATCTCAACCGCCTCAGATCCGAGCATTTCAATAAGGGAATCATGGACGATCTTGACGACCATCTGCCCGGGCGAAACCGAACGAACAACTTCCTGCCCGACCGCCTTCTCCTGAACGGACGCGATGAAGTCCCGGACCACGGGCAAGGCGACATCGGCCTCCAGCAAGGCCACTCTGACTTCGCGCAGAGCTGCCGCGACATCCTCTTCGGACAGAGCACCACGCCGCTTCAGGCGGTCAAAGACATCACCCAGGCGTTCGCTTAGCGACTCAAACATGCCATCCAATCCTTCCGGGAACTCCAACAGAGAAGTGCCCAACGACAAACGCGCCAGTGCGCGAAACTCGCGGACTGGCGGAGCCCCGACCTCTCGGCCCGGGCCGCATCGGCCATCGATGCGGAATGGCGGGGAACCTATGCGAAGGTGAAAATAGGGTCAAGCAATACCCGACAAGCGAATCTGGCACCGAGTCTTGCGATCCGAAACCCAAGGTATTTACGTATGTAAAGAAAATTATGCACGCCATGGGGTCTGATGTGTCTGGCATATGACATGTTTGTGACCGCTTTAGATCAACCTGTTGCAACCAAAAGGATAAATGATTTTCTCCTTCAAAAAAGGCGGATTCCCTGCACGCTCGCTCTGGTTGCGCAACATGCTTGAACGGGTGTGAGGGGACCATGCGGATGAAAGCAAAGGTTCGGGAATACCGGTGCGATTGAATTTATTGTTGACCTAACAACAACTTTAGGTGCACGACCTTCTGGCGTCGTCCAATCCGGATGGGCCGCACCTTCGGCTCATGATCGCATCGATGCACAACAACAGGGCAGATCAGGGAAAACTTCACTTGCCACACCCAATTGATACACATGTTGGTCGACGAATGCGCACACGGCGCGAGATGTGCGGCATGCCGCAGAAAGAACTCGCACGGCAGCTTGGAATTAGTTTCCAGCAGGTCCAAAAATACGAAAGCGGCGCCAACCGAATCAGCGCCTCGAAGCTTTGGCAGCTCTGTGATGTGCTCGACGTGGTACCCGGCTATTTCTTTGAAGGCCTGAATGGTGCAAAGGCCCGGACAGGGCAGAGTGAAGCCGCCGGTGGTGCCGATACGGAGTCCCGTTCGGCACGTCAGGTTCTCGACCTGAATCAGGCGTTTCAGAAAATTCCGGATTCCCGTGTACGCCGTCAGGTCGTGCAACTGGTGAAATCTCTCGGACGCAGCTGAGCTTTTCGAAGTTTCGCAGGACTGGACGCGGAGGGGCTTACAGCCCTATATCCCGCTCATGACCGCACGTGAATTCATAAAGATGCATGGACTGGGCAATGACTTTGTCATTGTCGATGCGCGCGTGCGCCCGCTTTCCGTCACCGAAGGCGGCACCCAAAACCTCTCAGACCGCCACACCGGCATTGGATTCGACACCCTCATCACCATCGAGCCTGACTCGCAGGCAGATGTGCGTGTGGGAATTTTCAATGCTGATGGCTCGCAGGTTGGCGCTTGTGGAAATGCGATGCGTTGCGTGGCGCGGTTGCTGCTCGACGAGAACAAGCAGCAACTCAGTATTCGCACTGATGCCGGCATGCTCGAAGCCTGGCGCAGTTCGGACAACGACGATCACTTCGCCGTGGACATGGGACCTGCCCGCACGGACTGGCAGGATATTCCGCTCACGCAAGAATGCGATACCGCGCATGTCCCATTGTCGCGTGGGGATCTCACCGACCCCGTCGCGGTCAATATGGGCAATCCGCACGCGGTCTTCTTTGTTGACGAGGTTGAAACCGTCGCAATCGAAACCCTGGGACCAGACCTCGAACATGATCCGATCTTCCCGGAGAAGGCGAATATCGGAATTGCGCAAGTCGTCGGGCCCGATACGCTGCGTCTGCGTGTCTGGGAACGGGGGGTGGGCCTGACGCTTGCCTGCGGCACCGGCGCCTGTGCCGCGGCCGTCGCAGCCCATCGTCGCGGCCTGACCGGGCGAAATGTGAAGGTCATCGTGGATGGTGGATCCCTGAATATCGAATGGCGGGAGAACGGCCATGTCGTTATGTCCGGACCCGCCGAAGAAAGCTTCCGGGGCATGGTGTCTGAAGACGCCTTTTCAGCGACGGAGCACTGCTAGGATGAGCGCGCCGGAAATCATTACCCTCGGCTGTCGGCTGAACACTTATGAATCCGAAGTCATGCGCAAGCACGCCACTGCTGCCGGATTATCAGATACCGTGATCATCAACACATGTGCGGTCACGGCCGAAGCCGAACGTCAGGCCCGCCAGGCCATCAGACGAGCGCGCCGTAATAAGCCAGATGCAAGAATCATTGTGACAGGCTGCGCCGCCCAGATCAGCCCCGACAGCTACGCTGCAATGCCGGAAGTCAACGCGGTGCTCGGCAATCAGGAAAAGCTCGAAGCCACCTCATTTCTGGCCCTCGACACTGAACCGGTCCGGGTCGATGACATCATGTCCGCCAGAGAAACAGCTTCCCATCTTGTCGAAGGGTTCGACGGCCGCACCCGTGCGTTCATTCAGGTTCAGAATGGCTGCGATCATCGGTGCACGTTCTGCGTCATCCCGTTCGGACGCGGCAATTCCCGCAGCGTTCCGATCGGCGCGATCGTCGAGCAGGTCGAAACCCTCATGACCAACGGCTATCGGGAAATCGTGCTCTCCGGCGTAGACATTACCTCTTATGGGGCAGACCTTCCCGGGCGCCCGCGACTGGGACAAATGATCCGACGCCTTCTCAACAGCGTCCCCGACTTGCCGCGCCTGCGGTTGAGCTCGATCGATGTTGCAGAAATTGATGATGACCTGTTGCGTCTCATCGCGGACGAGCCACGTCTAATGCCGCATCTTCACCTGAGCCTGCAGGCCGGTGACAACATGATCCTCAAACGCATGAAACGCCGCCACACAGGCGAGCAGGCCATCGCATTCTGTAAGGAGGTTCGAAGTCTGCGCCCCGATGCCGTGTTCGGTGCCGACATAATTGCAGGCTTTCCAACCGAGACCGAAGAGATGTTCGCCAACAGTCTGGTGATTGTGGAAGAATGCGATTTGCCGCATTTGCACGTCTTTCCTTATTCACCCCGACCCGAAACACCTGCCGCCCGGATGCCGCAACTCCCACGCGATGTCATCAAGGAACGCGCCGCCCGCTTGCGCGCGGCCGGCTCGCGCGCGCTGGATAATTTTCTGAACAACGAGATCGGCAAGACCCGTGCAGTTCTCGTGGAGAAACCAGGCCTCGGTCGCAGCGAGCAATTTGCGCTGGTCGATCTGGCAGACACGACCGTTCAACCCGGGACCATCATCGAAACCGAAATCACCCATGCAGCTGATGGCCGCCTTGGTGGTCAGCCTGTGCGTCACGCAGCATGAGTGAAGGCAGCTGGCTCGGACGGCTTCGTGCGGGGCTGTCGCGGACATCTTCGCGACTGGCCGAGGATATTGGCGGCGTCTTCACAGGGCAGAAAATTGATGCGGCCACCCTCGATGAACTCGAGGACGTTCTGATTATGGCCGATCTCGGCATTGCCACGGCCGCTCGCCTCCGGACAGAACTCGAAGGCAAGCGTGTCGACAGTGAAGCCGATGCAGAAGATGTTCGACGCGTTCTTGCCGAAGCCATCTCGAAAATCCTGGAACCGGTCGCACGACCGATCTCTGACCTTGTCACCCCGGACTCACTCCAGGTCATACTGATCGCTGGCGTCAACGGCACCGGCAAGACAACGACCATCGGAAAACTTGCTGCACGTTTCAAGGAATCCGGAAATTCAGTGATGCTCGCCGCCGCAGATACGTTTCGCGCGGCCGCGATCGACCAGATCAAGATATGGGGTGAGCGCGTCGGCGTCCCCGTGGTTGCGGGCGAGCAGAATGGTGACCCAGCAGCCCTGGCGTACGACGCCATGCAACAGGCGCGCGCCTCAAACGTTGACGTCCTTCTGATCGACACCGCTGGTCGGCTGCACAACAAAACCGACCTGATGGCCGAACTCAAAAAAATAGTCCGTGTAATCCAGAAGGTTGACCCCGACGCCCCCCACGAGGTGCTTCTGGTTCTCGACGCCACAACCGGCCAGAACGCCCACGCGCAAGTCGAAACCTTTCGGGACCTGGTCAATGTCAGCGGCCTGATCGTTACCAAACTCGACGGGACCGCACGTGGCGGCGTGATCGTTGGACTGGCCGATCATTTCGCTCTGCCCATCTATGCCGTGGGCGTCGGCGAAGGTGTCGATGACCTCCGCCCCTTCGAAGCGCTGCCCTTTGCTAATGGTTTGCTGGGACTGGGCAACCCTGAATGAGCACTATAGTTGTTCTGGCAGTCTTACTCGCCGCGCTCCTGCATGCGAGCTGGAACGCGTTGGTCAAGGGCGGCAGCGATCGCTGGATGACGTCTGGCATGATCGGCGGATTTGGTGGCATCGGCGCACTGATTGTCGCGCTGGCCTTTCTGCCTCTGCCGCTTTCCCATCATTGGCCCTGGTTGATCGGGTCGGGCGCATTGCACGCCCTCTACTTCATATTTCTGGTGAATGCCTATGCCCACGGCGACCTCGGCAAGGTCTATCCCATCGCGCGTGGGAGCGCGCCTCTGATCATTGTTGCCTTGTCGGCCCCGCTTGTCGGTGACATTCCAAGTTTGTCGGAACTGATTGCTGTTCTTGTCATCGTTGCCGGCGTTGTTGCACTCAGCCTGGAGCCGGCGAAACTTGCATCCGCCAATGCACGGACACTTGTTTTGGCACTTCTCACCGGAGCCTGTATCGCTGCCTACTCGCTGTTCGATGCTGTCGGCATCCGCAAGGTCGGACCCGAAGTTGGAAATGGTACACTTGTCTACCTGACATGGATCATGGTCTTTGCCTCGATCCCGATCATGGCAGCAACCTATATCGTGCGACGTGGCCACATCATTTCGCATCTGCGTGCGCATGCGCTCACGGGAATCGGGGGTGCTTTCATTGCGCTGACCAGCTACGGGCTGGTGCTCTTCGCCTTCGCCAATGCATCCGTCGCCAGCGTGGCGGCATTGCGTGAAACCGGTGTGGTGTTCGCAGCACTTATTGGAGTTGTTGTTCTGGGAGAAAAGTTCGGCAAAAGACGAATCCCCGCAGCAATTCTGGTAGCGTGCGGCGCCTCAGCCCTGAAATTCGCAGGCTAAACGCAAATGAACAACCATTCCCGACCAACAACCAGTAGGCTCGCGTCATCATGCGCCCTTGGCTAAAACTCGCAATTGAGGCGGGTCCGCTCGTCGTCTTCTTTCTGATAAACGGCCGCAAGGGCTTGCCGGAGTTCAGGCATTTCTGGCTTCCCGCGGGCGCCGAACCCATGGTCGGGCAAGCGCTCTTCGAAGCAACCGGCGCCTTCATGATCGCAACGATCATTGCGCTCGCGCTTGGCTGGCGCCTGGAACGCAAACTGCCGGTCATGCCTCTGGTGAGCGGCATCTTTGTGCTTCTCTTTGGCGGGCTGACGCTTGTTCTAGCCGATGAAACCTTCATCAAACTCAAGCCCACGCTGGTAAACACTCTGTTTGCGGTCATTCTGTTTGGTGGCTTGCTGGTCGGGAAATCGCTGCTCAAGCCGCTCTTCGGGGCCGCCGTTCAGCTTAATGATCGCGGGTGGCGTGTCCTCACGATACGCTGGGCGATCTTCTTCGTCGTGCTGGCGATCCTGAACGAAATTGTCTGGCGCAATTTCTCGACCGATTTCTGGGTGTCGTTCAAACTCTTCGGAATTATGCCGCTGACATTCCTGTTCGCGGCAGCGCAAACGCCATTGTTCCTGAGAGAACAAATTCCCGACGACGACACTGCCGCGCCATCCGACCAACAGAGTTAGTCGCAATCAGGAAAACGGGTTTCTCCGCGATTTATCGAAGATCAAAAAAGAGCGAGCCCCTGTGCGTTAGACCTTAAGATTCAGATAGGTCCCGCGGGGCGCGTTCGGATCGAGCGAGGTTGTTCCCGGCGGCAAGTTTACCCGGGGTTCGGCGGCAGCGCGTTGCTGGCCAACCGATGAAGCATCCGCAGCAGCGCGTGCGGCCGGAGCCACAGCGGCGGGTTTCGCCGTTTGAATCTGACTGAGAATGGATTGAAGACTTGTGGGTGTACCGCTAACAGCCATGGAACCATCTAAGACCTATGTGAACAGAGTTTCAGACTATCGAGAAGGCTCTTAACAAACGCCTAAAGAACGCAACAAATCCAATATGAAGTTTACCTCTTGGCAACTGACGCCGCGCAATATGGCCGGATGCTGCAATTGTGCAGAATCTGGCCGGAGCGAAATTGTGTTTGCTGAACGGGAAGAAAATCAGGATTTGAACACCGAAGAATTGTTGCGACTGGCGCGCAACCGTTCATCGGCGGCACGCGCCCAGCTATCTGAGATCGTCAGCGACCTTTTCTTCAAAACCAATCGCGTTCTCTCGGAGCAGGAGCGCGCAGCCATGACGGACATCCTGCGCCAGCTTATCCATGACGTTGAGATATCGGTTCGCAAGCATCTTGCAATCCGGCTGTCCGACGAGCCGGAGGCACCTTCCGAACTGGTCAATATTCTGGCCAATGATGTGGCCGAAATTGCTCATCCCATCCTGACCCGCAGTCAGGTTTTGCAGGACCCCGAACTCATTGAAATCATTCACAATCGTTCTCTGGAACATCAACTTGCTGTCGCGATGCGCGCCACGGTATCACCGACCGTTTGCGACGTACTCGTTGAGACTGAAAACGAGACCGTGATTGAGAGCCTCCTGAACAATCAGGGCGCCGAGATTGCCCATGAGACGATGTCCTATCTCGTCGAGCAATCACAGCGTGTCGATGCGTTTCAGAATCCACTTGTTCGACGACAAGACCTCCCACAAGAACTCGCAAAGCGGATGTACTGGTGGGTTTCTGAGGCACTCCGGACCGAAATCCTTGAGAAACATGAACTCGATCCCAACCAACTCGATGATGTCATGGAATCCGCCGTACAGGCAGCCGTGCGAAGTGATGACACGGTAAACAAGTCTGGCGTCGCGGCCTCCCGCCTCGTCTCACGGTTGATCACAAAACATGGATGCTCTGCCGAACTCCTGATCCGACTTTTGAAAGCGGGCGAGGTCGCCTTGTTCGAGCAGGTTATCGAACAGGGTGCAGAGCTGCGCACGCCGCTGATCAAGCGGTTGATCTACGAGCCTGGCGGTGAAGGCCTTGCGATCCTCTGCCGGGCACTGGACTACTCTTCCCAGGATTTTCTCGCACTGATGACGCTGTGTCGAAAGTCACGACCGGCGCAGGGTGGAAATTATGCGATTGATCGGGTTTCCGCCGAAACTGTGTACCAGCGCATCGAGAAAAATTCGGCTCAAAAGGTCATCGACCGTTGGCGACGAAATCCAGACTATCTAGACCTTTTGCGACAAGTTGAAAAACTGGGAACCACATGAGCACCGACAAGATTCGCAAACTGAGCCAACTCTTGAAACAGGATTCCCAGCGGACTCGCAAGATGAGCATATTTGAGTAATATTATTACGCCAAAACCACACATGGTTTCGTAAAATTCCAGATACCTCGGGGCTGGTATGGCCTGATACTTGCTTCTCTATATGGTAGTGTCGATATAACGTCTGAATCGGCTCTCAAACAGAACGTTTGGACCAGACTGGAACTCGCATGAGCACGAAATCTTATGATGATCTGACCGTTATTCTCGGCGACCACACGCTCGGAGAAGACGGGATAGATGGCCTGGTCGGCGTGAGCAACAATGAAAGCGACGTTTTCGTTGCCAGTTCGGGCAATGACATTCAGCTCGGATCTGCGGGCAATGACACGCTTTCAGGTGGTGCGGGCGGGGACGCGCTGTTTGGCGACTATTTCGATGACTGGGAAAATTATCTTGCTGGCTCGGGCTCGGGCTCGGGTAAAGGTTCTGGCTCAGGTTCTTCGATCAAGGGCGGCTCTGCGACCGTTTTCAACGACTACCTTGAAGGTGGTGCCGGCGAAGATCTGCTCGTCGGCGGCATGGGCAATGATACCCTGAAGGGTGGCGATGATGCCGATGTTCTGTTTGGTGACACTTTTGGCGATGCGCAGGGCACGCACGGCTGGGGCAGCGGCTGGGAAGACCCGCGCTTTGATGCTGATACCGGCGCAAGTTCAAGCAGCACAACCTATACGTTCGACGATCTGATCCTTGGCGGCGCGGGCAACGACATCGCCTACGGCCAGCTGGGCGACGATGAAATCTATGGCGGTCAGGGTGAAGACACGCTCTATGACGGTGTCGGCAACGACACGATCAGCGGCGACATCCAGAGCGGTGAGTCTGAAACCGTCACACTGTTGAATGAAACTTTCGACAACGGTGCGGGAAGCTTCACCTATGCCGACGACACATTTCGCGGCACTGACAACCCCGGATATGCCGAGGGTTACACAGCAAGTGGATCAGGCACAGACGGGCGCGTGGGCGTGTTTCTCGGTGGCGTCAACGGAACAGATATTCTCGACGGCATGTCAGGCGTGTTCAGCAAGACATTAAACGTCTCGCAAGCCACCACCGGTACCGAAATCACCTTCACCTATCAGCTCGACGCAGCCAGCAAGCTCGACAACAACGAATATGCTGACGTCCTGATCAGCATTGACGGGCAGCTCTACGGACTGAACGGCAATGACTATGTGGAGCGCATCACCGGTGGTGGTGATAGCGGCTGGCAGACGGTCACGATTGATGTCGGAAATCTGAGTGCCGGCAATCACGAAATCACGCTGGGTGGTTTCCTGAACCGAAAAGACAAGTCGAACGAGGACGCCTTCATCAAGTTCTCCGATGTTAAAATCGAAGGACAGGTCGCGGTGGCAGCTGATGACAGCGACGACACGCTGTATGGCGATGCCGGAGACGACACACTTTCGGGTGGTGCGGGCAACGATACGATCGAAGGCGGTACCGGAAACGATGATCTCGACGGTGGCACCGGTAATGATGACCTCGATGGCGGTCAGGGCAACGACACCCTTGAAGGCGGGGCCGGCAACGACACACTTATCGGCGGCAGCGGCGTGGATACGTTGAATGGCGGCGCGGATCAGGCGGCACCGGAAACGACATTATCGACGGCGGCACCGGGAACGACAACATTACCGGCGGCCAGGGTGTCGACAACATTCAGGGCGGTGATGGCAACGACGTGATTTATGGCGGCCAGGAGGGCCTGACCTCAAGCGAAGTCACTGTTCTATCAGAGGACTTCACCAGCAGTGACGGTGGCTTTGTATACAGCGACGGAGCCTTCCGCGGCAGCAGCGAAGGTGCCTATGAATCTGGCGCTTACAATTCGGGCAACGGCGAAATTACGGTTTCGCTTGGTGGGATTGATGGCGACGACATCACAGACATGTCGGGCGGATTCAGCAAAACCTTCACCGTCGACAACACATCCACAGGCACCGAGGTAACCTTCCGCTATCGGCTGCAGATGTCTGCCGAATTCGAGTCGGACGAGTATGGCGAAGTTTTGATCAGTATTGACGGTCAACTCTACGGACTGAGCGGCAACGATTACATCGTGCGCCAGGCTGGCGACGGCGGTGGCGACAGCGCATATGACAGCGGCTATGTGGAAGTGACCGTGGATGTCGGCGAATTGTCGGCAGGCAATCACACACTCACGCTGGGCGGATTCCTCAACAAGAAGACGTTTGACGATGAAGACATCGACATCAGCTTCACCGATGTCGAAATCAAAGGCACCCAGACCTCAGGAACCGAAGACACCGACAGCAGCGGCGACCTGATCTATGGCGGCGATGGCGATGATTCGATCTTTGGTCAGGCCGGCAACGACACGATCGAAGGCGGCGAAGGCAACGACACGATTAACGGTGGATCAGGCGCAGACAACATTCAGGGCGGTGACGGCAACGACATCATCACCGGTGGACAGAGCGCCACGACGACGGGAACTGTCGACGTCATAAACGAAAACTTTTCGTCCAGCGATGGCGGCTTCACCTATGCCGATGGCGGCTTCCGGGGCGCGGGTAACACCACAAATTCCGTGGGTGTGTATGATTCCAACAACGGTGAAATCGTGATCACGCTGGGCTCCGATGATACCAGTACTGAGCTGAACATGGCTGGCGGGTTTTCCAAGACCTTCAATGTGTCCGAGACAACCACCGACGCAACCCTGACCTTCACCTATCGCCTTACCCACGCCGACGGGTTTGAAAGCGATGAGTACTCCGAAGTTCTGGTGGAGATCGACGGCGTGCTCTACGGCCTGAACGGCAACGACTATATCGACCGTGCCGTTGGTGACGGCCAGAACAACAACAGCAGCTATGACAGCGGCTGGGTCACGGTCAATATCGACATCAGTGACCTTGCGCCGGGCAATCACACTGTCGAACTGAGCGGGTTTCTCAACAAAAAGACCTATACCGACGAGTACTCCGAAATAAAATTCTCGGACATACAGATCAGCGGCACCCAGACGATCACCGAAGAAGATGGCAACGACACCATCACCGGCGGAATCGGTGATGACACGATCAGCGGCAATGACGGCAACGACATTCTGAGTGGCGGTGCCGACAATGACATCCTGACCGGCGGCGACGGATTCCAGGATTCGCTGACCGGCGGCACCGGCAATGACCAACTGCTCGATTCTGACGGTGTGCTTGAAGCACATGCCGGCGAAGGCAATGACATCATCACCATCAATTTCGATGAGACCTGGGACAATGATGACAATGCGGGGACCGACCCGACATCCGCAAACCGGATCACTGGTGGCACCGGCGCTGACGTGATCACCGTCACCATGGCCAGTCTCGGCTTCGTTCTGGCGCTGGACGCAGATGAAGCTGTCGCCGACAACGCAGATGGCGATGACACGGTCACACTTCAGGGTCTTTATGGATCCTCCCTCATCACATTGGGTGGCGGCAACGACACCTTTATTGGCCTCGCGGGCGAAGACTCTGTCTATGGCGGAGACGACAACGACGACATCAGCTCGGGCGGAGGCAACGACATCATTCGAGGGTAAGAGGGCAACGACACTCTGCGGGGTGAAGCCGGGAATGACCAATTGGCCGGCGGCACCGGGGTCGATCTTCTGTTCGGAGGGGACGACGACGATACGCTGGATGGCGGTGAAGGTGCGGACAAACTTGAAGGCGGCGCAGGCGCGGATACGTTGATGTTCGACCCTGGTCTGGCAGTTGTGCTGGACGGCGTGACCGTCTTCGAAACCGAAGACACCAAAGTATCTGGCGGCGCGGGTGTGGACACACTTCAGGGCACAACCGGCAACGACCTGATCGATTTCAACAACGCTGCCCTGACAACAGATATCGAGATTATTCGTTCGGGACAGGGCGCCGACCAGATCGTGGGCGCGTTTAACACGACGGCTGCCGATCAGTTCCAGGTC
>Ga0209308_10003520_pt1 | contig 12816 bp, 13 predicted proteins | sample COGITO_mtgs_1204_3_FD_184806 | JGI IMG/M metagenome (GOLD analysis project Ga0209308, IMG submission 184806) | Pelagic marine microbial communities from North Sea - COGITO_mtgs_120405 (SPAdes) (version 2) | ecosystem: Environmental > Aquatic > Marine > Epipelagic ...
CAAGCCTAAACGTACAATCACTAACAGCATCCTACAAACTAGCATAACGAGACTAATACACTACCCCGAAACCAAGTTGCGTCAACTGCGCGTCGAGGTTATTTTCGGCAGCTGCCGCTGATCAAAGTTGTTCACTAGTCAATTGAAGCTACAAAACTAGCTACCTTTTGCAAACTTGATTGGTCTGTAATCAATAAACATTAAGTATTCAGAAGTGGAGAGGTTTAAGATGCGATTACTTTTAACATTTATCATCGCAACGATTGGAACAACTAATGCGTTTGCAGAAGCTCGATATGACACCAATTTTCATTTAGAGCTAAAGTCGGTCGGTCTTGAGAGAGAAGCTTTCCTGTACGCATTGAATTGGGCTGGTGCCGCGGATGCAAAGGCTGAAATTGATATGGTGCAATCAATAATCGATGGGCAGGGTGTGGAGGCTAACCCAGAAGCTGCGATTGCTTTGGCTTGTGGTTCCCGATCGATGTCTAAAAATGCTCGCAACCAACTGGTGACAATTGCCAATCTTAGGTTGGCTAGCAGAAATTTTGAGCCAATTAAGTGTAGCCGATAATTTTGCCGAAACGGGCAGCCGCTTAAATTAGCTCGTACAAACTAAACCTATGCGCTCAATAGTTGGCGCCACTCAGTAAGGGCGGCGGTTCGATTGAACTTAAAATTGTCTCGTGAGTAGAAGTGGCGTTCATTTAGGGCTGTACAATCAACCTAACCCCACACCCAGCCTGCGTAGCGCCCTAGCGGACCACAGCGGCCTCAGCAGGCAAATAGCCGCGCAACCAAGCGCCAAAACAAACATGTTTGCAGCGATGCGCAGGCGTGCGGGCGCGTGGCAAAAACAGCGGGTATGGTCAACCAAAGGGGGGACGAAAGGGGGGACGAAATCCATTAATAATAATTAACACGTTGATATTTAATATATTTGTGATGGATTGTGGTGCCCCCACACGGGGATGGCTCCGCCAGCAGGCACCAACGCTTAGCATTAACCTTACAAAACAAGGCTACCGTCTCATTTCGGTTCCTGCAACAGGCGTAAAATGGTCTACGGTTTTGTCTACGATCAGAACCCTGGGCATGTGCCACCCCACCCCATAGGGATACCGTGCAGCGAATGACGGCTCTTCGCCCTTGGTGTCTCGCAGAAACCTATCAATAAAAAGTGACGGCGCGCAATTTGCGCCGCAGAAAGTTCACTCTCTAAACACACACTTTGGTAGACTTGTTGGTGCGTTGAGCCGTAGTGTTGTGGCAAGGAGCATGACATGCGGCAGCTGCGCGATGACACACATCTGATACTAGACGGCGAGGTGCGTGTGTATCGCCGTGAGCGCAGCAAGCGCTGGCAGGCAGCCTTTGGGCACTGTCAGACAAAACGAGCTTGAGGCGGGGCAGGCGGTTTCGTGGCCTCTCCGTATGACAAAACACTCTCTATTCAGGTACTTGAAAACTAGCCGCTCGATCATCCGCTTGGCTGTGATGCTTTTTAACTGCTGAGACGGCCTGGTTTGTTCAGGCGCTACACAGGCTGCGTGTGGGGTGAGGTTGACTGTGAAAGGGTGCAGGAGCGCCACTTCTACTCACGCACCAACTTCAAGCTAAACCGCGCCGCCGCTCTTACTGAGTGGCGCCAACTATTGAGCGCATAGATTCAGGCTGCGACAGCAATCCGATGCGAGCTTTCATATGCCGGGCAGCTCGAAACTTCCTGTTTGCCGTCTTAACTTGCGTAAAGGCCGGCAACTTTTCCGCGCAGAGCTGTCAAGGCCAGAACAGTGTCAATTGTCGGTGTGGGCGTTTGAGTGATCAAACCAAGCTCTTTGACAGAGCCAATGAGCGCATCAATTTCCATCGGACGGCCCTGATCAAGATCTTGAAGCATAGACGTTCGATGCGCGCCAACGGCTGCACCGCCTTGAATACGTCGGTCAACATCAATTGGAAATTTTACGCCGAGTTTTTCAGCCACTGTTTTCGCTTCCAGCATCATTTTGCGCGCAACCTCTCGAGTGCCTGGGTCTGTGCAAAGAACATCCAAAGTGGACTGGGTCAGCACGGAAATCGGATTGAAGGAGAGGTTGCCCCAAAGTTTTATCCAAATTTCGTCGCGAATTTTTGGCCGGATTGGTGCTCTCAGTCCTGAAGCAGAGAGTACTTCCGACAGTGCGAGGGCGCGATTGGACTTAGACCCGTCTGGCTCGCCCAATGAAAAGCGATTGCCTTCAATATGCTTGACGACGCCGGGCTCAACCACCTCTGCTGCGGGATAGACCACGCAGCCGAGCACACGATCAGGGCCGAGCCCATCCCACTGGGCATTGCCTGGATCAACCGTTTGCAAGCGTGTCCCTTCCAGAGCTCCACTGATCTTGTGAAAATACCACCAAGGGACTCCGTTCACGCCCGACACAACTGTAGTGTGATCATTGATGAGCGGCTGCATATGCGGCACGACTGAGGGTACGGAATGTGCCTTCAACGTGACAATAACGTAATCTTGTGGGCCAAGGTCTGAGGCCGTGTCAGAGGCGGTGACTTTGACCGTACTTATGCCGGTTTCTTCGATGAGGCGCAGGCCATTTTCCTGCATGGCTTTGAGATGCGGCCCACGGGCAACGAGGCTGACATCAGCGCCCGCCGCTGCGAGTTTTGCACCCATATAGCCGCCGATCGCACCGGCGCCAAAAATACAAATCTTCATTGTGCCCTGTGCCCCCTCAGACCAAACCTAATTTTTCCGCAAGGCCGATGCGCTGGAGTTTCCCAGTGGCGCCTTTCGGTATCTCATCAAGAATTAAGATTTTCCGTGGCACTTTGAAAGCCGCCAGTCGCGCGCTGGCGAAAGACCGGATGTCGCTTTCGGTCGCAGTGGCGCCCTCTTTCAGCACAACGGCGGCTCCGATATCTTCGCCTAATTTTGGGTGTGGCATCGCAAAAGTCACGCATTGACCCACCGCAGGGTGATCGGAGAGAATGCCATCCACCTCAAGCGGGCTGATCTTTTCGCCGCCGCGGTTAATGATTTCCTTCAGGCGCCCGGTGAGAGACAAATAGCCATCGGCATCAAACATGCCCTGATCGCCAGTTCGGAACCAGCGCTTTCCTTCTGCTTCAAAGAAATTTTTCTCATTGGCCTCTGGGTTGGCCTCATAGCCAGGGGTGACATTGGGGCCGGAAATGGCGATTTCACCAATCGTATGGATAAGGCGATTTTCAATTTCATGGGCGATGCGCACCTCTGGACCTGCGGGTAAGCCCACTGCGCCGGGTTTTTGTCGGCCTGGTTCGATTGGATTACAGCACATTTGATGCGCCGCCTCGGTCATCCCATAAGCTTCGACGACAGGCGCCCCGAATGTTTCCGCCAGCTCAGTCATCACAGGGCCGGGAAGGGAGGAGGAAGAGGATCTTAAAAACCGAAGCCGCGCATTTTTGATGATGTCCAAATTTCTTGGAGCACGGGCCAAAATGGCTTGGTGCATGGTTGGCACTGCGGTATACCAGCTTGGATTTACGTCTTCGAGCCAGCCATAAAACTTCAGTGCATCAAATCCGGGCGCGCAGCTGATGGAAGCACCGGCTGCCAGAGAGGCAGTGACCGCGGCAATGAGCCCGTGAATATGGAACAAGGGCATCACGTTTAGGCAGCAATCGTCGGGAGTGAGGACTAAAGATTTCTGAATATTTTGCGCGGAAGCGGCTATGTTAGACTGCAATAAAGGCACAATTTTGGGGCGCGATGTCGTGCCAGAGGTGTGCAATATTAAAGCGATATCATCTGCTTGGGGCTCACAGTCCTCGATCGCGCCGGTTGACTCTGTTGTTAGGGTAAATTGACCCGCTTTCGCGGCTGGATGCAATTCTATGACACTCATATCAAAGCGCTGCGCGGCAGAGCGCGCCGGTCCCTGATAGCCTGCCTCAAGGATGATGGCGCGGGCGTTGAGATCTTCAAGATAAAAGGCGAATTCTTCTTCTTTATAGGCCGGGTTCAAGGGCGCTGTGGTTGCCGATTGTGCAACGGTGACAAAGGCTGCTGCCATTTCAGGACCATTGGGCAACACAATCGCCACGCGCTCGGTTGCGCCAATGCCAGCGGATCTTAAAATTTTGCGCACATCCTGGCTCAACGATTTAAGTTCACCATAGGTCATCCATTCTCGACCAGGTGCTCCAATCGCAGGAGCATTGTCTGGGTGCTTGGCGAAAAGTGACTTTAATGTATGTGCCATTATCATTTCCTGTTCGTCCGGTTCGGTTTCATAAAACCCCGAAAGTGATGCTTTGCGGAGTACTGGCCTTAACGGCCTCTGCGCATCGGTGCAATGTTGATATGGTCGCACGGCTCAGGGAGGCTCGGAAAATATTTATCTTTGCCAGCTGGGCCGTGCGCATTTGGGTTTCAGGTTACCTTAACTTCTAATCTGCCCAACCCATCGATGGTCAGCACCATGACATCGCCCTTTTCTACGGCAGCAACGCCAGAGGGCGTGCCTGACATGATGACATCGCCAGCTGCGAGTTCAAAGTATGTTGAGAGGTAAGAAATCATTTCCGGCACCTTCCAAATCATTTGATTTAGATCTGCCTCTTGCCTCACTTCGCCATTGACGGTCAACAAGAGCGCGCCGTGATCGGGATGGCCGACTTCAGACACGCGGTGAAGCGGGCCGCAGGGCGCAGATCTTTCAAAGGCTTTGCCAATTTCCCACGGACGCCCCATCTTTTTTTGAATGCCCTGTAGATCACGTCGGGTCATATCCAACGACAACCCGTAGCCGAAAACATGGGTCAGGGCGTTTTCGACCGAAATATTGGTGCCGCCAGATTTCAGAGCCACCAGCATTTCTGCTTCATGATGCACGTCGCTTGATTCTGGTGGGTATGGAAATTGACCACTCGTATCCAGGTTGTTGGGATTTTTTTGGAAGAAGAATGGATCTTCTTTATCCGGATCATGGCCCATTTCAATAGCGTGAGCTGCATAGTTGCGGCCAATGCAATAAACGCGGCGGACTGGAAACATCGCCTCTTCCCCAACCACTGGAAGAGTTGTTATTGCCGGTGGGGCGAACGCCAGTTCAGTCATTTGTATCTCCTTATTTCAAAAATCTCTTGGACATCCTACACAGTCTCTCACTTTAGATCAATTCCGACCAATATCGATATTTCAACTATTTTCGTCCCATTAATAAATTGGTATAAAATGATCGCGAATTTTATCGTTGATATGTTGAATTAAATAATGATAGCGTGGAGATATGAATAAATTGATCGATCAATGTGGCGAATTGGCCGGAGGAAACGCGCCCTTGGGGGCGGGGTCTGAATTGAGCGGTGCTGAGGTGCTGCGACGGTTGATTGCTAAGGGGCAATATGCTCCTGGCGACAGGCTACCCTCTGAGCGACAGCTGATTGAAGCTCTCGGCTTGCGGCGCAACGCGTTGCGGAAGGCGCTTGATGAGTTGGAGTTTGAGGGCGTTATTTGGCGTCATGTGGGTAAAGGAACTTTTGTATCCGCGCCGTCTGATGCCAAGGGCGCGCGCATTGCGGATGATATCGGTCGGAAAATGACACCTATTCGCATGGTTCAGGCGCGGCTTTGCATTGAACCGGCCTTGGCTAAAGAAGCAGCAATTCATGCGTCGAGCGGAGCAATCGAACGGATGAGACAAGCTATTTTCGCGTCTCGTGAGGCGACGACTTGGCCCGAGTATGAAAAACAAGATGGCTTTTTTCATCGTGCCGTGGCTGAAGCATCTGACAATATACTGTTATTACAGTTATTTGATCAGTTCAACGAAGTTCGCAAGGTGGTTGTCGGCGACACGGTGGTTCGTGACACGTCCCGCCCGACGGAAACCCACAAGAGCTTTGTGGAGCACGACAATATCTTAGCGGCTGTTGAACGTCGCGATCCGCAAGGCGCTTATGATGAAATGAAAAAACACATTGGGTCGGTGGCGAGCCGACTTTTTGGTGAGCTGTGAGAATAAAAACGAAGACCCGATAGAAAGTGGAGCAGGCACATTCGGGCTTAATTATAATTAGAACTAGGAGAGGAAGTCATGAATAATATTTTTAAGAGTGTACTCAAAGCTGCGGTCGCGATTCCCTTGGCGGTTGGTCTGACTGTCGGCGCTGCTCAGGCGGAGAAAATCCGTATTGCATTGGCGGAAACGCCTTCTGACGAATTGGCAGCATTTTTCGTCGCACTGGACCGTGCGAAGGCCAATGGGCTTGACTATGAGTGGACAGCATTTTCGGACGAAGAACTTGCGATCCAGTCAGTTCTGAGTGGTCAGATGGATATTGGCTTTGGCACTCCATATGCAGCAATGCAACGCTCACGGGCGCCCCTACGGATTATTTTTCAGCTTTCAAAGCTGAAATTCTTTCCTGTAACAACTTCTAAGTATTCGTCACTAGAAGACATGGATGGCGAGCCAATTCTTTTGCACTCGCGCGGTGGCGGGACTGATTCAATTGCGAATGTGATTGAAGAACGCATTGGAATTAAGTTCGGAGATCGCTCCTATGTATCTGGCTCCTCCAACCGAGTGGCGGCTCTGCTAGGCGGGCGTGCTGATGCAACAATCATTGATTTGTCAAATAAAAACAAATTGATGAGAAGTGAAGCCGGTGCAAATTTCAACGTATTAGAAATGTTTGACGTTGAAGCCAGTGACGAGGCCTTGTTCGGCAATCTCGACTGGATTAAAAACAACGAAAAAGATGTTGCCATTTTCGTGAATGCGCTGGTGAGCACCTGGCAAGACATGCATAAAGATCCGTCGATTATTCGCCGTGAGACCAATCCAGATGGACCGATTGGCCAATTGCCCGCTGAAATTTTGGCAGAGCTTGATGGGTTCTACTCGGATGCTGTGGCTGGTGGGCTGTATGATCCTAATGGCGGTGGTCGTAAGGCTGCGAATGCAGATATGGAATGGTATTCTTCAGCGGGCCAACTTGATGGGACCCCGGACACTCTAAACATTGAAGATTTCTGGTATCTTGCCCCGCTTGACGCGGCAATGAAGCAATAAAAAACTTGGCCGCCGCATAGACTCCTTGCGGCGGCTATACCTCTTGAATGAAAGATATATCTGCATGATTAAACGCGCAAATCTTCTGAAGATCGTCTCGGCTGTTGTGCTTTGCAGTACTTGGGAAATCGCAGGACGAATACCAGTAAGCTATGCTTTTCCGACCTTCTTAGACTCGATGCGATCATTCTTTGAAATGATTGGAAACGGGATGATGTTAGAGGCCTATAAGGAAACACTGCAGCCATTGGTCATCGGCGTGCTAATATCAGCCTTTTTAGGTATCGGACTGGGTCTTTGGATTGGCCTCAACAACTTCTTCGACTGGCTTTTTTCGCCGATATTCATCGTGATGCAAGCTGCGCCTTTAGCGGCCTTAATACCGCTTTTAGTGCTCGCCTATGGCATTGGTTTAACATCGAAGGTCATGGTCGTATGCATAATGGCAATGCCAGTGATTGTGCTCAACACGAGTGGTGCTGTTCGAAACACGCCAGAATCTTTCAAAGAGATGGGGAAGTCATTTCTCGCGTCTCGGGCATCAATCCTGCTGCGGATTGTCATACCAGCAGCATCACCGGTAATTTTTGCAGGCCTGCGCCTGGGCGTTTCTGCGGGGTTTATCGGCGCCATTCTGGCGGAGCTTAAAATTACACCAACGGGTGTGGGCGATATCATAACTTATAGCCGGTCGATTGCGGATTACCCCAGTATGTACGCAGCAATTTTCTCAATTATTCTTCTGGCTGTTCTGTTTTTGAATTTAATTGAGAAGCTTGAAACAGTTCTATTTAAAGGAAATCAACGTGGCTATGTCTCAGATTAATCACAAAACAACCGAGAAAAACTCAACAGATATCGGCTCCGCGGTTTCAGTCCAAAATATTTCAAAGAATTATGGGGATGTGGAGGCTTTGCGGGACATGTCCTTGGAGTTCCCACGCGGCCAATTGACCTCTCTTCTCGGGCCATCCGGTTGTGGGAAGACGACTCTTCTGAAAATTATAGCAGGCCTTTTGGAGCCCACCTCTGGGCACGTCGAAGTCAACGGAATAAATGTGTCTGGTCCTGGACCTGATCGCGCTTTTGTTTTTCAAGATTTTGCTTTGTTGCCATGGGCGACTGTTCTAAAAAATGTAGCCTTTGGTCTGCAAATGCGTGGCGTCGCTGCGTCTGAAAGAGAAGCGATAGCAGAGAGGTATATCAAAAGTGTTGGGCTGGCTGGATTTGAGAATAGTTACCCTCACGAGTTATCTGGCGGGATGCGCCAACGGGTCGGCCTGGCCCGCGCTTTGTCTGTAGATGCGGACGTGTTACTTATGGACGAACCTTTCTCTGCGGTTGATGAGCAGACGCGGCGAAAGTTTCAAGAAGACCTGCTAGGTCTCGTGCGCGATGAAAATAAAACGTTTATATTCGTAACGCATTCGATTGAAGAAGCTGTTTATGTCTCTGATCAAATTGCTATTTTGCTTCCGCGCCCAAGTCGTGTTTCGGAGATCATTAGACCGTCGAGCTTCCGAAATAAGGGGGTGGATAACATTCGTCGGGATTCTGAGTATTTGGATATTGTGGACAACATATGGTCGTCGCTACGAACCTATGTAGAATAGGAGTTAAAGGATGTACATCTTTGGGTATAGGCTTCCTGGTATGTCGTCATTGGTTGTATGGGGATTTTTGTGGGAAATGATTGGGCGTGCTGACGTTACTTTCTTTGTTCCGCCTTTAAGCGAGGTGCTCACAACATTATATTCGATAATCGGCACGGTGGCTTTTAAAAATGCATTGGCTGAAACGGCCTACGCCTTTTCCCTAGGCGTGTTCTTTGCGGTAACGATTGGCGTTATTACTGGCATACTAATGGGAAAAAATCGTCTATTAGATGAATTGCTATTGCCATGGGTGAATGTGTTTCTAAGCGCACCGCTTACAGCACTGGTGCCAGTGTTGATGGTGTTATTTGGATTTGGCATGAAGTCGATCATCATAACGACATCCCTATTCGCGGTATGGATCATTATATTGAATTCCAGAGCGGGCGTTAAACAGATCAACCGGTCATTGGTTGAGATGGCCAATAGCTTTGGGGCGTCGCCAATCGATGCGTTTTTCAAAATCTACTTCTGGGCCGCTTTGCCAGAGATTTTAGGCGGTGTTCGCATTGGTATTATTCGAGCTGTAAAAGGCGTGATAATTGGCCAGCTTTTGATATCAATCGTCGGTTTTGGTGCGCTTTTTGAATTATATTCTGCCAATTTTTTGATGGGCCACTTTTGGGCAGTCTTACTTGTACTATTTGGCTTAGCCTTTTCGATCTCAGAATTCTTGGCTTTCTTAGAGCGCAAAGTGGCTTACTATGCTGCGAAAAGATAATCTGTACCGCGGGTACTGTCAGATTGAATTTGCTTGAGCCGTACAGGGGGTACTGTCAGACAAAACGAGCTTGAGACGGGGCGGGCGATTTTGTAGCCTCTCCGTAAGACACAACACTCCTCATTCCCTTACAGGAAACTTGGCCCGGGGTTCCTGCACCATCTTGCTGCGGTCGGTGGACCGGGAGCCAAGAGCCAGTACACTATCGTCTATAGATCACGCACCGTCGACCTATTATCAGTGTTGCCTAGGCTCAGTTAGCTTGGGTTAGTTTTGCTCGGGCCGCGGTCCGCGGTCCAACAGCAGAGGTTACTTGGCCTAATCCCTACAGCAGAACCGCAGGACCATGGACCGGGGGCCCTTATCATAAGGCACCGCGCCTTGGACCTCGGGCCTTTAGAATTAGCGTTGTAAATTCATTCGGGGGGTAGTTTTGTTCAACTGTGCATCTCTATTCACGCAGAAATTTCAAGCTAAACCGTGCCGCCGCTCTTACTGAGTGGCGCCAACTATTGAACGCATAGATTCAGGTTGCCCCAGCAATCGTATGCGAGTTCTCATTCGTCTGACAGGATCATATCAATTGCAAAACCTCTCAGTTTTGGTCATCGTCGTCGTTATGGATTTCTTGAATGTCAGCCACAGCAACTTTTTGGTTGGAATGTCGTGCGTTGTCGCGATGGTCTCTGCCTTTACAGGGCTTTCGTTGACGCGCGATCTGGCGGACAGAGTGATGCTTCACAAAAAAGTGTCTATTGCCTTGGCATCGGTGGTCTTGGGCGGCGGTATCTGGGCCATGCATTTTGTGGCCATGCTGGGCTTACAGTTGCCGATCTTGTTTTATTATGATGCCGCAATCACATTGGTCTCGGCTTTGACCGCTATTTTATTGGTCGGCGCAGCGTTGATCCTTTTGCACTTTTTCCAACGGACGCCGCTCATCATCTCGCTGGCCGGGAGCGTTGTGGGTGTGGGCGTTCTTGTCATGCACTACATCGGCATGGCTGCTCTTGAACTTTGTCGCGCAGTCTACACTACAACCGGTGTCCTCTTCTCATCCCTGGTCGCCATTGCGCTTTGCATTTTGGCATTCTGGATTGCCTACGGTCGACGCACAAACCGCAATATCATTTGGGGGACAATCTGTTTCGCAGGGGCCGTATGCTCGGTTCATTTCCTTGCGATGGCAGGTACTAACTTTGCACCAGAACCCGCCATCGCAGAATTTGGTCCCTCCATGAGCAACGAGACACTGGCCCTTGGCGTTATCTTCTTCAGCTTTGTAATTTTCGGGGCCTGTTTGTGGGTGAGCGTGACCTACTTGGTCGTAGCCACAGACAAAACGGCGACAAGTGAGCAAAGCAATCTGCAGACCGCTCCTGTAAGGGCGCGGGACCTACACATCCCATGCGAGCGGGATGGCGGTAAAGTCTTTGTCCTATCATGGGACGTACGTTTTGTGCGTGCAGATGGCCATTACACCCAAGTCTACACAGCCGACGAAAGGTTGTTCTGCGCTTGGCCCATCACCGAAGCTTCCAAACGTCTATTGCCTGCGGGGTTCTTGCAAACGCATCGCAGCTATTTGGTGAATCCGCATCACGTGGTACGGTTCGAAAGAACCAAGGACGCGGGGCGATGCCTTTTTGAGAGTGACGGTCTGCCGCCAGCGCCAGTGAGCCGAACAAAGTTAAAGGTCATCGGCGAAGCGCTTGCGTCAACTCGCGGCGTAGTTCGTGAATAAAAGTGCGCAGTTCGTGCAATAACGCCGTGTTTCATTAATTTTTGCGTGTGTCCGTTTGCTGCGGTCTACAGTCTTTCGTCAGATTGAATACGTTCGCCTCATGGAGAAAGCGCTTATGATTCCAGCCGCATTTGAATATTACCGACCTAAGGATATGGACAAAGTCCTATCCATTCTCGAGGAGCATGGCGATGATGCGCGTGTCATGGCGGGTGGGCACAGCCTGATACCTATGATGAAACTGCGCATGGCTGACGTTCCGCATCTGATCGACCTTCAAGATGTTGGAGGCATGTCAGAGATCGAGATTGGCGCAGACACCATCAAGATCGGTGCGCTTGTCACGCAATCGGACATTATTGATCATGCAGCCCTTGCAGATGTGGCACCAATCCTGCGCGAAGCTGCGTTGCAGATCGCTGATCCGCAGGTCCGTTATATGGGCACTTTGGGTGGCAATATTGCAAACGGCGATCCAGGCAACGACATGCCAGGTTTGATGCAATGTCTTGATGCCAGTTTTACCGTCGTCGGACAGAACGGTGAACGCGTCATCCCCGCTCGCGAGTTCTACGAAGCGGCCTACGTGACCGCACGCGAAGATGGCGAGGTTTTGACCGCAGTCACAATCCCACGTCCCAAGGGCGGCTACGCATATGAAAAGCAGAAGCGCAAGATCGGTGACTATGCGACGGCCGCTGCTTCAGTTCAGATTGTGAATGACGATGGAAAATGCGTAAGCGCCGCGATCGCGATGACGAACCTGAGCGACACGCCCGTATTTTCAAAAACCGCAGGTGATGCACTTGTCGGGACATCAGTGGATGACGCCGCATTAAAGGCTGCCGTGGCCGCCATGCTTGGCGATATCGACCCGACCGAAGATAACCGCGGGCCTGTCGCGTTCAAAAACCACGTCGCTGGCGTCATCCTGCGCCGCGCGATCGCACGCGCCTGGTCGCGGGCGTAAGGAGAAAATCATGTCAAAGAAAAAACACGTCACCCTGAACGTAAACGGCAAGACAGAGGAATTTCTGGCTGAGCCACGCGAGTTGCTGATCTACACACTACGTGAGCGTCTGAATATCACAGGGCCGCATATCGGTTGTGAAACGTCCCATTGCGGCGCTTGCACCGTTACGATCAATGGCAAATCTGTCAAATCCTGCACCATGTTTGCAGTGCAAGCCGAAGGCGCTGAGATCACAACCATCGAAGGCATCGGTGGGCCGGATAATTTGCATCCGCTGCAAGAGGCTTTCAAGGAGCATCACGGGCTTCAGTGCGGCTATTGCACGCCTGGTATGATCACGCGGGCCACTAAGCTGCTTGAGGAGATTCCAAACCCAACCGAAGCGGAAATCCGCTTTGGCATGGCTGGCAATCTTTGCCGGTGCACAGGCTACCAGAACATTGTGAAATCCATTCAGGCGGCTGCGGCCCAGATGAGTGCAGCCAAGGAGGCCGCAGAATGAAAGACGAAATCACACGCGAAGAACGGGTCGATAACCTCAAAGGCATGGGCTGCTCGCGCAAGCGGGTAGAGGATGCCCGGTTTACGCAAGGCAAAGGCAACTACGTCGATGATATCAAACTGGACGGCATGCTGTTTGGCGACTTTGTCCGCTC
>Ga0209308_10003531_pt1 | contig 12800 bp, 18 predicted proteins | sample COGITO_mtgs_1204_3_FD_184806 | JGI IMG/M metagenome (GOLD analysis project Ga0209308, IMG submission 184806) | Pelagic marine microbial communities from North Sea - COGITO_mtgs_120405 (SPAdes) (version 2) | ecosystem: Environmental > Aquatic > Marine > Epipelagic ...
GTATTGGCCGTCTATTTGGAAGGCCGCCTGCCATTTGCGGCTTCTCACACGCCTTTAGAGCTTGACAGCTCCATCCATAATCAACACAGAATCTTCACGCAAAACAGGCATCAAACACATCCAATCACTATAAAAACGATATAGTCTGGAGTGACTGGAAGCCAACCAAAAAGTGTGTAAGAGGTGTGTAACGCAAAAAGCGCCTCACGATCTTTTTTGAGACGCTGAAATGTATTGAAAATATTATGAAAAATGGTAGCGGAGGAGGGACTCGAACCCCCGACACGCGGATTATGATAAAACTGCTTAAACTTTTCCTATTTAAATTCAGCTGTTTACAAGCACATAAATTAGGTGTGTTAAAAAGTGTGTTATGCGCTAGTTGGCATCCATACTTTCATCTCTGAGCCAATTCCCAGAGGTCCAGCATTGCTATTTAACCGTAAAGCTAAATGACCCTTTTAAGGGATGACCATCCGCACCAAGACCACGCCATTCGATTAGGTAGTTACCCATTCCTATCGGCGGAACAGGAATAGCGTAGTCAGATGCAAACCCGCTAAAGGCATCTTAATCGAGACTGACGCTCGGCTGATTGCCTTGGGTCATGCTGACCCGCGTCAGTCGAATGGCGCCCTTAAAATCCATAACAATCTCTGAAGGCGTTTTCGAGACGGTGGCCTCGTTGGCTGGTACAGTCGCCTCAAGCGGTGAGTGCGCAATGGCGTTTGTAGCCCACAAACTCACCATCGCGGTGAACATGATATGTTTCATCGTTTGTCCCTTCATGCGATCAGTTGATCCCATTGGCTCTTTGAAGTTCGCGTATGTAAGCGGTGATCATTTTGACGTCTCCACGGGTGACACCTTCAACAGCAGGCATGTTGCCGAAAGGCCAATGGTGCGCACGCACGCCTAATGCTGCGGCCCGCTGAAAGCTTTCATCGCCGTGATGGCTAGGTTCATAGATTTTGTGAACAAGTGGGGGCGCAACACCGTCTTTTCCCGCAGCGTTGACCCCGTGACAAGCCGCACATTTTGCATTGAAGCCCACTTGACCGACTTTCGCTTTATCCGAAAAACTATCCGGCAGAATGACTTTAACCAATGCTGTGTCATCACTGCCAGAAGTTGTGCCTGCACTGACAGTTGGCTCGAATGTTGTCCAAAGCATGTAACTCGCCGCACCAACTACTAGTGCCATCGCTGTGGCGTAAAAAAGTTTCATGTATTCTCTCGTGTTTTAAGTTGTTGAAGAAGCATACACCTTCCAGCAGGTGGAGGGTCAATCCTTTTCACATCACAGATTTGAGAGCATCCACACACCCATGCCAATCATCATGAGGTTCTCGGTCAGTGAGATAAACCCAAGTGGCACCTTACTATCGCCCCCAACACAGGCACACTTAAGTTCCCGCTTGTCGAGATAGACTGCCTTAAACACGCTGACAGCCCCAATTCCAGCCACAAGAAATGCCGCAGGAGCGGAGAGCCAAGTCAGCACGCCAGCCATCATTAGTAATCCAGACCCTGTTTCTACGAAGGGGTAGACGTATCCATATCGCACCCATCGCTGTGCCAGCAGGTCATAATTGAGAAACATGGTCGCAAAGCGTTCGACATCCTGAAGCTTTTGTAACCCTAGCAGCACCATGGAGATTGAGATAAACCATTCGATAGTTCGTCCAGAGAAGGGTGTCCCAAGCGCGACCCATGTCACGGCGAGTGCCATGAAGGCCGCGACCGAAAACAACATAATGACAGGCGTGTAGGTCAGGGTATCCCTGGCTTTAGTGGGCTTGCCAAAATATTCTCTTAGATCATCGAACCCCCCAATACGAACGCCGTCGATAAAGGTCTGTGGGGTCGTTGCAAGGCCATGCTTGGTCTTGAAGGCATCCACTTCTTCTCTGCTAGTCAAATGGCGATCTTCCACCTCGTATCCCTCGCGTTCCAGCAAATCCTTGGATTTCAGACCGTGAGGGCACATACGATCCGACATTACCATGCGATGGAGTGTTGCTATTTTGGTAGCCTTATTTCTTGGCATTTCATTTACCCTTTCATCGGTCTTTGCGAAGTCGTTGCACCTATTTGGACTATCATTTAGTCTTCCCAGCAACTGGAAGGTCAAGGAGGATTTGCATGAACATTTCTGCTGCATCCAAGGCGGCTGGCTTGCCCGTCAAAACAGTTCGCTACTATGCAGATATCGGTTTGGTAAGCGCACCATCACGATCAGATACCGGGTACCGCACCTACGATGATGCATCAGTCCGAAAGCTAATATTTATAAGACGATCCCGCGCGTTTGGCTTTACCATTGAAGAGTGTCGCGAGCTTCTTGACCTATACCAGGATCAAGATCGCACTAGCGCGGAGGTAAAGCGCAAGGAAGGCTTTATTGATTGGGCGTGGAGTAGTGAGCCACTCATCAAATCAGGAATATTCTATCGCGGTCGTCAAGAGATCATCCCGCTGCCTGCTTCATCCTTAGCTGCAAAACAGGATATGCTGATCGACAACCGAACAGGAATTCTGCACCCAAAAGGCATTTGGCTGGGGGAAGAAGAGGTTCGGGAAATGAGCATATTCTCGGAACTTCCCGATAAAACCCGCATGACCGTCTCTCTTCTCCTATATCCTGATGACGCTCCAGGAAAATGGGACCGCGATTTGGAGGAACCAACAGAACACGACACATACGATCAGTTCGTTATTGGAGGCCAGGTGTGAAAAGAAACGACTGCTCAGCGGAGCTGCACGACTTGACGGAATGGAAAACCCTTTTTGTTGTTCCTAGTCATTTGAGGGGCACATCGCAAATAGCGTAGTTGGTTCGTAATATCATCGCGGTCCCCGTGATTTGGCCGTGGGATGTCTCTCGTTCAAACAATTCGAATGATCAGCCAGAACCTCAATGATCCGGCATTCCGCAACTTTCCCGCCACCACACTCGCGGACCATGCGCTTCAATTCCCGTTCCATAGAGCGCAGGCGGCCCAAGCGTTCCTGGACACCGTGCAGGTGCTCGCGTGCGATGGCGTCCACTTGTTCACACGACTGTTCGGGCTGATTCGAAAACGACAGCAATTGGCGAATATCGTCCAGACTGAAACCCAGCTCCCGGCTGTGACGGATAAAGATCAGCCTCGAGGCCTGATCTTCTGAATAGATGCGCCGATTGCCGCTGGTGCGCCTCGTATCCGGCAACAGACCGATTTTCTCGTAGTGCCGAATGATCTGGACAGTGCAACCAGCTCTTTCTGCCAGTTCGCCAATTGAAATATCTCTTACGTTCATCAAATTTTCCTCTTGCTCCTACAACGATTTGTAGATATTAGTATCTCAGACTAGAGGCTTTCAAGGCGTCGTTCAATTGGATGACAAGCCTCGATAATGAATTACAGGAGCAAGGTATGAGTGCAAGTTGCTGCGGACAAGATGCCCAATTCGACGGCGTTTCCGCCGCATTCAAGCGGGCATTGTGGATCGTCATCGCCATCAACGGCGCTATGTTCATCGTTGAGATGGCGGCGGGCGCTTTCGCGGGGTCGAAGGCGCTGCAGGCGGACGCCCTCGATTTCCTCGGCGATACGACCACTTACGCCATCAGCCTCTACGTCATCGGCATGGCCCTGCACGTCCGCGCGACGGCGGCACTCATCAAGGGGCTCAGCCTTGCGGCCATGGGGCTATGGGTATTTGGATCGACCGCTTATCAAGTTCTCGTCCTCGGCGTGCCGTCCGCGACAGTCATGGGCGGTGTCGGGTTGTTGGCGCTTTTGGCAAACCTTGCAAGCGTCGTCCTTCTCATGCGATTCAAGGACGGCGACGCGAACGTTCGCTCCGTCTGGCTCTGCAGCCGCAACGACGCCATCGGAAATGTGGCCGTCATCGGGGCGGCAGCCGGTGTCTATTTTACCGGGACTGCGTGGCCAGACCTTATTGTCGCCGCTCTCATGGCCGGCCTGTTCCTCTGGTCGGCCACGCAGATCGTGCGTCAGGCGTGGGGAGAAATGCAACATTGTGCCGTTCCCGCGACGGGCGAGTGAGGTCGGGTAGCACCATGCAGAACACCTCCCATCAAACCAACGCCTTGTATCTCGCATGGCTGATTGCTTTGACCGCGACCCTCGGGGCCCTGTTCATCGGGGAAGTCATGGGACGAACACCCTGTGTTCTTTGCTGGTACCAACGGATCGCCATGTTTCCGCTGGCACTTATCCTGGGGCTTGCGAGTTTTCGAGCCGATCATGCGGTTCGGCACTACGTTATTCCTTTGGCATTGATTGGCGGCTTGATCGCACTTTGGCATAGCCTGCTTTTCGTCGGGATCATCCCCGAACCAATTCAACCCTGTGAACGCAACGGACCATCATGCTCGGGAGAAGATCAAGTGCTGTTTGGCGTTCTGCCGCTACCGTACCTGTCCGTTTTCTCCTTCAGTGCCATCATTTTGTTGCTGACCGTTCCCTTTAGAAAGAGATCTTCATGAACCGTCGAACCCTGATCATCGTGACCGCCGTAGTAGCAGTCGGACTATTTGCCATCGGTGGCCTTCTTTACTCCCCGACAAGCAAGGAAGTGGCGGTCACAAAACCAGTATCAAATGAAGCGCCGCTGGTAAGACCCCATTCGCCGGTCTTTGGAGCAAAAGATGCGCCCGTCACCATCGTCGAATTCTTCGATCCCGCGTGCGAAGCATGCCGCGCCTTCCATCCCGTGGTGAAAAAGATACTTTCCGAGTTTCAGGGGAAAGTTCGCGTCGTGCTCAGATACACAGCGTTCCATCCACCATCGGAAGAAGCGATACGGATTCTAGAAGCTGCTCGCCTTCAGGGGAAGTTCGAGGTCGTTCTCGAGCGACTTCTTGAAACCCAACCTCGTTGGGCGCCACATGGGCGTCCGGCCGATAGTGCCTGGAGCCTGTTAGACGGAACAGGCCTCGACGTGGAACGCGCCCGCCGCGATGCCAAACTCCCTGGCATCGTCGCCGTCTTGAACCAGGACACGGCCGACGTGAAGAACGTCGGCGTGACGGGGACACCGACATTCTTCGTCAACGGAAAACCGCTGCTCGACTTCGGCGAGCAGCAACTGCTCGATCTGGTTGAGGCAGAGGTGGCGTCAAATTGAGAGCCGTAAGGATTACCCTTTGGGGAGGCGTGGGTGTCGCGCTGGCGGGCTTTCTCTGGCTCAGTCTGTGGCATGATCGTGGGCCGAGTGGCGGCAGTTCATCGCAAGATGTGGCAACTTCCTTCCGGCCAACGTTCAACTTGACCGATCACCGCAGCAATGCTGTCACTGTGCAAAGCTATCAGGGCAAATGGTTACTGGTCTTTTTCGGATTCACCAACTGTCCGGATATATGCCCGACGACCCTCGCGGAGCTCGCCCGGGTCATGGAGCGACTCGGGCCGGACGCGGGATTGGTAAAGCCGCTGTTAGTCTCGATTGACCCCGAGCGCGACCGGGTGGAGACCATGGCCGAGTATGTTTCGGTATTTCATCCGACTATCGTCGGCCTGACTGGAACCGAGGCCCAGATTGCCGAGGCGGCGCGGTCGCGTCAGGCAGTTTTGGCCGGACCAGCTGTCCACGAACGGGTGGCTCTAAAATCAAACGGGCAGAAAAAATCATGACCGTTGGTCGTGTGTTTTCCCTCAAACTTCGGCACTTTGGAATTGGTCTTCTCGGAAGCTCCCTCGTTCTGTTGCTCGATCAAGCCTCAAAATCGTTCATGATCGAACTCCTCTCGAATCCGCCGCACGTTATTCCCATTTCGTCTTTTTTCAATCTTGCGTTGGGGTTCAACCGTGGGGTCAGCTTCGGCCTCCTGAACGACCTCGGAACTTGGGGACCAATTGTGTTGTCTTCGCTGGCCGTGGTAATCGTCGGCTTCCTTCTTGTCTGGCTTTGGAATGCCGAGCGCGCCATTGATGGTGCAGCGATTTCTCTGATCATCGGCGGCGCTTTGGGAAACCTCCTGGATCGGATACGAGTCGGCGCCGTAACGGACTTTCTCGATTTCTTCATTGGCGTGTACCACTGGCCCGCATTCAATTTGGCTGATACCGGGATTTTCACCGGAGCTGCCCTTCTTGTTATTCAGTCGTTTCGTACCAGCAAGAAAACGATACAAGACTGTGCTGAAGATGGTTCAATAGAATAGTACTAATGAAACATAGATTTACAGACGAACAAGTTATCGGGATTTTGAAAGAACATGAAGCCGGTGTAACGGTGAAGGAACTGTGCTGCAATTTCGGCATGTCGGACGCCACTTTGCGAAGGAGTTCCTCCCCTCATGATTCCACAGTGATTCCAGTGGACCATTTCGGCACATACCCCAAGAATCCAAAAGCCCGTAACTCTTTGAAGTTACGGGCTTAAGTTGGTTGCGGGGGTAGGATTTGAACCTACGACCTTCAGGTTATGAGCCTGACGAGCTACCGGGCTGCTCCACCCCGCGCCAAGTCCGCACCATGGCCAGCTGCAAATTGCAGCGAAAAAGTGAACATGGCGCGAAGATGGGGGGCCAAGATTCATCTGGCACAAGATATTCATCGCCATGGCATTGCACCAGTGATCGCTGCGCTACCATCATCGGGTAGGTTTTTTGTAACATTGGATGTTGACGGGCTTGATCCATCGGTGATGCCAGGAACGGTTGCGCTCGCGCCAGGCGGGCTGATGTGGTGGCATATTATCGAACTGTTCGAGGCGCTGGCGGCGAAGGGGCAGATTCTGGGGTTGAATCTGGTCGAGCTGGCACCAAAAAATGACCTGAACCAGGTCTCAATGATTGGGGCAGGCCGGTTGATGCTCAAGCTGATCATGCTTCAATTGATGAAATCACACGGCAAAACCGGCTAGGGCGGGTTTTTACATGGTGCGTCTGTTTTTGCTGATCCGATCTAATGATCGAGGATCTGGCTTAAAACCAGCTTTGCCCGATCGGTTTTCGGGCTTGCAAAAAAAAAATCATTTGGCGGCTGTTTTTCGACAATGCGCCCTTCATCCATGAAGATAATCCGGTGCGCCACCCGTTTGGCAAAATTCAACTCGTGCCTCACGCAAATCATGCTCATCCCCTCATTGGTAAGCGCGACCATTGTGTCCAGAACTTCCTTGATCATTTCCGGATCAAGCGATGATGTTGGCTCATCAAACAGCATTAGGCGTGGCTGCATACATAGCGCCCGCGCAATCGCAACGCGCTGTTGCTGACCACCTGATAGCTGTCCTCCGTGGAGCATCAAAGTCGGTTCAGAGAATGGCGCACTCGACAGGATTCGAACCTGTGGCCTCTGCCTTCGGAGTACACAGATCGTAATTTAAATCATAATAAAATCAGTATATTATTTTGTTGTAGTAAAGAAAAACACGTTTTGTAGTAAAGTGAGTTGAGTGATGCCAGCTGTTAACTTCGACATCACTCTAACCTAGATTAGGCTGAGTTATCGTTACTGGTTTTGGAATTTTCCCAGCGGCAGAAATTTTCCTGGTTTGAGGAATGCTGAGGCCATTTTTTAGCAATTTGACGAGCTGATAGTATTTTCATACTCATCTACGTGAGTTTGATTGAGTATTCATGGGGCTTGCATTTTGGTTTTGGGACTACGAAAGTAGGGTCAAAGGCATAACTGGAGTAATTGTAGCATCAGTCATTGTCAGTATTGGTTCAAACATTTTGTCAATTTCCTCAAATGTTTCTGACTCAGCAACCATGTAAACAGTATGAGATGGTCTATTCACTACCAGAGAATGAATTTTAACACCTTTTTCTAATTTTTATATTTAATTATTTCGTAATCTATCCGTCATATCATTGACATTAAATTTATAATATAATGTTAATATTGTATATTTTAGTTTTACATCTCAATATTCTTCTACTTATTTAGCATTTGAGCGTGAATTTATTTTATCATGTTTGTTTTGTATGCTTTTGGACCACATGCTTTTTATATAAGACAAAGAAGCAATAATTTCTTCATCGCTTAGTGTTTCTTTATAAGCGGGCATGTTGTTTGGGTATTTTTCTCCTATCAACTCTTCAAGGCCATATTTAGTGATTTGGAAAAGATAGGCATCAGAATGATGCCAGGTATGGCCCGTTTTATCATGAGGTGGAGCAGGCAAATAACCAGCATCGTTACGTTCGCGCCAGTTTGGTTGGCCTTCTAGATTTTTGCCATGACAAGATGCGCAGTTATTTGTGTATATCTCTTTGCCTAATGATGTAATAACTTTATTATTTGGCTTTAATATAATATTATTTACTACTGTTTCTAATGGATAATTTATATAAAAAAACACAGCTCCAAAACCACATAAGATAACTAATCCAGTAATTATATTTTTTATCTTTTTAGACATCTTAGTGACAAGCCTTTCCTAAAGCTTTAAGACGCCAATAATTATATGGAAGTGGAGTAATAAAACCCGCTAGAAGCATGATGGGGATAACCCACCAGGTCAGTATGGCGCCTCCGGTGAGCACCACATCCGTGATGTTCATGGCGGCTTCCATTGAAATCATGGACACAAGCGACATGCCGACCGCCGTCCTGAAAGCCGGGCGAAACGCCATCTGCCTCGCAAGAATGAAGGTTTCAAGCGCAATGGAGGTCAGTATGCCGTTGAAGATGGCCAACGACATAATTGCCAGAACCGGCCAGTCAGGACCCCAGAACTGAAAGTAGGCAATGGTGCCAAAATCACCAATGACGCATCCTAAAAGACACCATGCAGTATTATAGGAGGCGCGCTTCCAGGTATGTCCGCATCGCCAATTGATGCCCATTGATTGTGGGATCGTTGTTGCCATGGTCGTACCGTTCCGGCTTTAGCTGTCGAATTTCCGGGGTGCGGGTAGCAATCTAGGTGGAGGTGGTGAAGGTAAAAATCTTGGTGTTGCAGGAATGTCGCGGTCGCCGGCCTTCCGTTGGAAAGTTCGGTGCAGCATGAAATGCCCAGCGACACACAGGCCCATCGGTACAGCGGCCGACACATAGGTTCCCACGTTTGAGAATGGTAGCCCGGAGGCCAGAAGCCCCAAAACCGGAACAAGCATAACCAAGCAGCAAATTGCCATTATCAGTCTGGTGCTTTTAGGAAACATCATTTTTTTGACCCTGTTTGAAATTGCGATTAAGATTTTGAGTTTCTAAATATTCCTGTTAGGGGAGAGTCAAGAGAAAAATGAATATAGGTAAAGCCGCAAAACTATCCGGCTTAACAGTAAAAGCTGTAAGATATTATAGCGATGTAGGTATCATCAAACCCAACGTTGCTGTTGACACGGGTTACAGGGACTTTTCAGAACCTGATTTGGCTAAACTTCAGTTTGTGGCCAAGGCTCGCAAATTTGATTTCAGCTCAGACCCTGCAGCAAATAGAGAAAGCTATTTTTGCGCAGTTTAAGGAAAATCCTGAGCATTTCATTGCCGAAGCGTCACGCATCATCCGAGAGCAAAAATCAACGATAATCATTGAGAAGCTAGAATATAGCGCTCTGGATGAACGCTATGACATCGACATATTTACAGCCAACCAAAGCCGACAAGACTTCAAAAACGCCTCTGAACAGTTGAAGAAGCACGTCTATGACTATGTTGTAACAGACTCAGAAATTGAGAAGAGCTTTGTGCAGGAGCTGGATAACAGCGAAGAGGTCGTTGTCTATGCAAAACTACCTAGAGGATTTCTTATACCTACGCCTGTAGGCGATTATAATCCTGACTGGGCCATTTCTTTCAAGGAAGGTAGCGTAAGGCACATCTACTTTGTTGCTGAGACAAAGGGCAGCATGTCATCAATGGATTTGAGGCAAATTGAAAAGTCAAAAATTGATTGTGCTAGAAAATTCTTCCATGAACTTGGCCGTCAAATAAACCAAGATAATGTGAAATATGATGTTGTGACTGATTACGGCAAGCTGATGGAAATTGTTTCAAGGCCATAACAGAGTTAATAAACATCACCCTATAATCATCGCCCTTCTCTCTTCGGAAACTCTCCCAAGGCAACATGCTCTATATATTGCTCTGCAATCCGAAGATGTCGCTGAACTGCCAACTGTTTACGGCGCTTGATCACACGCTCTAAATCTCTGGTTGGCAGATCTTCTGCTCTGAGCTCAGCGACAGTCTCTCCATTCACAACTTCATTCACTGATATGCCTGCTATATCAGCAAGCTCACTGTCATGTGCCGTTGGGTTCTGTTTTTTCGCATCCCAAACCAACAAATGCTCATGCAGCGTTCTCAACACAGGCTTGGTTGCCACAGGATACTTTGCCAAGCTCAGTGTTTTTTTGCGAGCGGCTTTTTGAACCTGAGGCTCCAACAAACGCCGAATTTGCTTCATTGAGACAGATAGTTTGTTCTCTAATGGAATAGACATGGTGAGCGTGTTTTGATCTGTTGAAACACTGTGTTCAACAGACACATGTCTAATTGGTGGCTCTGCAAATAATTCTGCATGTTCTGTCCACCAACTCCAAAAAACACCCTCATGCACATTGCCGAAGTCAGCGTAGAGATCTGCATATTTGCCCCTGCCCGCGCTCTCACAGGTTTGCCTGTATCCCTCATGACGGCGTAGATACTCCCACCAGCAGTAGTAGACTGAGCATTTCCACGCAGGCGCACCCTGATATGGCGGCTCTACGGCGCGGCGATTGCTTGGCCGCTTTCCCTTCAAGGGCGGTGCATAGACAAAGAATAGAGGACGGTTGGCACGAGACTTTTTCATAAAAATATGATGCCATATTTATTTAATTATATGAACAACAATTTGGCGTCATTTTTTGTGCGATATTCACTACATCGATGCAATCACGCATCACAACAAAACCTGAAAGGTGAATATCATGACTAAAACACAAACAACTAAAACTGCTTCAAACAACGCCAACATCAGCAATTGGATTGATACGCTGACAAGCAAGCGTGAAAATTGGGAAAATGGAACCTACAAAGCATCAAATGAAGAGCTCTATGTGCTGCTTGATGAATGCGTGGATCTATTCAAAGAAGTTCGCGCACATCGTTCGCTTGTCAAAAAGCTAAACCTCATTCTCGAAGAACGCGATATTATGATGCGGAGCAATACCAGTCTCGCCACCAAGATTGTGCGACTGATTTTTGGAGATTGTGGTAAACGCGCATACACCTATGCCCGAGTGCTTATTGTAGCAGCAGAGCAAAAAGGTGAACTACAAAGCATGAAAAGCTTTGTTGCAGAAGCTGGCGGAATTGAAGAAATCCGCAAGTCACAAAATGGTCAAACACCAACTCAAAAGCGAAACGAGCAAATCGCCTTTGCGGTAGAGGTATTGGAAACGAGACCTGGGCTTGTTGAAACATTCAAAATCAGTGAGGAATTGGCACCTCACAATGAAAGTGCCTATGAGTTCTCTGTCGCAATTGTGCGCAAAGAGCGCAATGGAAAAGGCAGCGTTGTGTTTGGTACCAACAACCAAACGATACTGAAAGCTGCACTTGCCCAAGCAGGCAAATCCCTGAGTGCAATTGTCGAGGAAGCGAAACAAGCATCTGGTCGAAAGCAAATGCTTGAAAATCGCAAAACAGTGATTGCTGAGAAAGAAGCAGCCTAACTGAAACTTGAGTGACTGGGGCTATTGCGCCTCAGTCACCTACTTCACCAAACACAGAGGACAACACCATGCTTAACCAAAACTTTCAGCCAAATCAGTTCTCAGACCTTGTGTTTGAGGAAGAATGCATCAAGCAGCGCCTTTTTGCCTACGCCAGCGGCAAGCGTGATGGACACATCATTCTTTATGGAGATTACGGCACTGGCAAATCAACTGCAGCTAAGATCATCGCAGAGACTAGATGTGATGATGAAACTGCTGGCTTTGTTGATGTTATCCATGCCCGTGACGCCAGCATAGAGATGGAGCGCTATCTGCTTCGGATTTCAAATGGATTTAACATCCAGCAGATGATGGGCATTAACACGCCATATGCCGTGATAGATGAAGCCGACCAGCTTTCCGAAATCAATCAACATCATCTGCGTGCATTCATGGACAACGCAATTGGCTGTGTGATTTTGACAACAAATCACATCCATGCCCTAGACAAAGGCATCAGAGATCGAGCTGATGAAGTTGAAATAAAGAGCCTTTCTCCCAATGCTGTCTGTGAAAGGGCAAGCGACATTCTCAAAGCACAAGGCATCGTTGTTGAGCAGAGTTATCTGCTTCGGCTGCTTTCAACAACAAGTGGCAGTTGGAGAGACGTAGCACGAGCGTTAGATGACTTTATTTACTCTAAGGTCTAATAGGAATCTGAGCATTATTTTTACCCAACCTCACATAGCCTGTCCGTCTCTCCGTCAACCAAATGGCTAAGCAATATTTAGGTGTATGGATTTTATATATTTCCATACACCTCACTTCTTATTGCGTTAACTGCCTAACGGCGGTGATGGCTTAATAGGCACAAGAGCGTTCTGCTTGGAGGTAAAATCCTGCCTTATGCGCTCGTAGTCGCCAGCGCTGATAGCTGACGTCGTAACAGGATTAGCTGTGGGGAGGGCCTTTTGTGGCTGGGAAGGTGGTGGTGCAACAGAAGGAAATGGCCTCACCTTTGGCTGTTTTGCTTTCTTGGGCTTCTTTGATTTTGGTTTATCTGCAGGCTGAAGGCTTTTTCTTACACGCATTTCTATCCGATCAGTTAGCTCATGCGTTGCGTTGGATAGAGTTTTTAGATCATCCAGTGTTTGCTCAAGCGGCGCTTCAAAGCTCATTTTTTTTACTA
>Ga0209308_10003537_pt1 | contig 12788 bp, 10 predicted proteins | sample COGITO_mtgs_1204_3_FD_184806 | JGI IMG/M metagenome (GOLD analysis project Ga0209308, IMG submission 184806) | Pelagic marine microbial communities from North Sea - COGITO_mtgs_120405 (SPAdes) (version 2) | ecosystem: Environmental > Aquatic > Marine > Epipelagic ...
CGTAAAAAATCATTTTTAGTTCAAAAAGCGATGAAAAAAGTGGTTTTTATTTAAATCAAGAAAAATGGTGGGGGAAGGTGGTAAATCAAAGAAGATGCTTTCGCTTTTTCACGTTTTCATCCAGAAAAAAGTATGCTTCCTACTCAATCTAAGAGAAAGTCAATGGGTCAAGTAATGTTTAACTTAGTTTCTAGCTCTCGGGGCTAGAAACTAAGTTAAATTCAGCAAAGCATGAGCGGCTAATTTTTAAAAAAAATATTACGCTGCTTCGCATTAAATCAGGCTATTTCAATAACCTCAATTTCAAAAATTAAATCCTTTCCTGCGAGTGCATGATTGGCATCAATTTTAATGTCTTTTTCGTTTACCTCAACAATAGTAACTGGGATTTGTTGACCATTATCAGCAGTCGCTGAAAGCTGCTGTCCTATTTCTGGAACTATTTCAGGTGGTAAGTTTTCTTTAGGAACCGTCTGCACCATATCCTGATTGTGCTCTCCATAGGCATCTACCGCAGGAATTTCCACTGTCTTTTTCTCATTCAACGCCATACCGTCAACGGCATCATCAAATCCCTTGATCATTTGACCCGATGCCACTGTAAATTCAATAGGATCCCTACCCACTGAAGAATCAAAGACTTCGCCATCTGTGAGCTTTCCGGTGTAATGGACTTTAATAATGTCGTTTGCTTTTACTTTTGTCATAAACTTTTTTTGAAAGCAAAGTTAAAATTATTTGCCTAAAAAATTAAGCTTCAATTCATTTTAGTCATTAAATCCTCACTACGCTTATGGGGTCTAGGTATATCAAATAGCCCTTTAACTCTTTGAATCCCATTCGAGATAAAATCTGAATATATTCTTTAACCTGATTTTGATCCTTTGCGCGAGGCTGACCTGTTTTGAAGTCAATGACATGCCAGTAGCCCCCCTTATTCACCAATCTATCAATTCTTCTGACCTCTCCTCCTGGCAATAACATGGGGTGCTCCAAAATAACTTCATCTGTTTGCTCAAAAAAGCCTACTACTTCTTTGTGATAGAGGATCAATTCTAAAAGCCTTCTTAACTCTAAATCGTCAATCCTTAATTCATCGCCCACTTGATGGATTTGACTGAAGGCATCATGAATGTCAATCCCCCTTTGTTGGGCATCTAAAGATGTTTCTTTGATCATTGAGACTCCCCTTGTTTGCAAAAGCGCCTTCTCACGCCAAGAGGAACTGGGATATTCGGTTAAGCTAAACTCAACCTGTGTTTTGGCTTTTTTTATCCCATCGGGCAGTGCTCCAAAATTGAACGTTTGAGGGTTTTCATCTCCACCAGGAAAGGTCATCAAAATATTTTTCACAAAGGAACCCATGTCCTTCAAATCATTTTTCACTTTTTGTTCAGCAAACACATAAAGTGCATGCGTAGGCCGTGTTAAGGCGACATAAAGGACATTCATATTATCAATAAAGCCATTGATGTGTTCCGCTGCATATACATCAGACCAATAGGTTTTAAGTAAATTTCTTGAATGTTTGATAGGTATGATGGGCATCTGGACCACGTCATTTAACGGGGCGCCATCCACCCAAATAATTTCCTCTTTCCCCTTTTTTTCAAAAGGCCAATTCAAAAAAGGAAGTATGACCACAGGATATTCTAATCCTTTGGCTTTGTGGATCGTAAGTATCTTAATCGCATCATTTTCATCCGTTATTTTTATGGCTCTGTTTTGTCCTTCCTCTTCCCACCAAATCAAAAAAGACGGTAAATCTCCCTTCGCATTTTTGGTGAAATCTAAAACCGCATCTTGGAGCCCTTGGAGATACGTATATTGCTCAGAACGATCATTCAGTGCTAATAACTCAATAAAGGATTCAATCAGCTCATACAAGCCCAAAGTTTTAAATTGGGGTAAATGCAGCAAGAACTCAGCAGGCATATGGGCTTGCCATTGATCAACCTGATCAAATGCTTCCTGCTTCGGTCTTTCATTTTTAATGGACCAATAACTAGTGAACCATTCCCAAAGCGCTATTTTATCTTGATTTTGATGTACCCATCTCATCAGACTAATGATTAAGTTCACCACCTCACTACTGGATAAATATAAGGCCTCTGAACTGACTACATCATAGTTTAAGCCCTTTATCGATGCTTCAGAGCTACTGTACTCCATAAATCCATCTGCAATCACTTTCCCCTCCTTTTTGGTTCTCACTAAAATGGCAATATCTCTGAGATGATAGCCCTTATGCTGAAGTTCTTCAACAACTTCAATCGTTTTTTTCAAGGCTACTTCACTCCATGTGTTTTCATCGTCGGCTTCGAGATAAGTTATATTGATGTATGATTCATCGTCGGTAAGCATGACTTTTTGAGCAACTCCGTCATACGCGTTAAGTGCATTTTCGATGGATGCTTCATGGGTCGGGGGCAAATCCGAAAAATAGCGCCTGGCCACGACTGGCATGGTGGTGAATAATTTATTATTAAACTCGACGATATTTTTCCCGCTTCTCCAATTAGCATCTAGCTGATAGTCTTGGGAAGCCTCGATGCCAATGTCCTGCTTGACCTGATCTTTCAATAATCGCCAGTTACCTCCTCTCCATCGGTAAATAGATTGTTTAATATCCCCAACAACCATGCTAAAATAACCTTGATCTGTTCCGTTCTTAACCAAAGGTTTAAAATTATCCCACTGAAATCCAGAAGTATCTTGAAATTCATCGATGAGGTAATGCGCATATCTCTCACCTACTTTTTCATAGATATAAGGCGTATCACTGTCATTAATGATTTTATTCAGAAAATCAGGCAAATCAGCGATCAATACCATATCATTTTCTTCTCGAAATTTGACCAATTCTTTATTGATCTTTGACAAAATACCAAAGGTATATAAATACCTCCGGGCCTCTAGCGTTGAAAAATATAGTAATTCATTGGATACCATATACTCAACCAATTCGTCATAAACAGGCCATAATTTTCCCTCTAAAAAAGAAATCAAATCTCCCGATGTTCGATGCTCTATTGTCAACCACGCTTCCAAATTTCCCATGGCCGCCTTACGTGGAGCACTTACTTCAAATTCTTGATTTGCTATTTTATAGAACAAGCCTGCAGGCCCTCCTCTTTTGCCCTTGAAATAAGACAATCCTCCTATTTCATCTAGATGCTTAATCCCTAAATCAGCTAACCTCTGACAATTAACACGGTACGCATTTGAGGAATTAAAAAGGGCTTTTTTTACCTGAGGAAAGTACTTCGGATCGTCACTTAATTTTAAAATGACTTCCGAATGTCTCTTAAAGTTATCCGTCAGAATTTGCCCCCCCAATTTTTCAACATCTGCCCTAAAATCCCAGCGATTACCCTCCTCTACTTTGCTTTCCGCAAATTCAATCAGCCATTTTTTGAGCTCTTTTTGTTCGGGATTTCCTATGTCACCCAGCAATTGATCCACTACTTTTTTGATGACTTGTCCCTGATTCAAATCAACATTAAATGAGCCTTGCAAGCTCATCTCTTGTGCAAAAGATCTGATTACCTGATAAAAAAAACTATCAATGGTGACAATGGAAAATCTTCCATACTGATGTAATATGCTTGATAAAACTTCTTCCGCACGTTTTTTAAGATCTGATGCTGAAAGGTGTAAGGCTGCCATCAAATCGAACTTCATTGCATGATCTTTGCCATGACTCAGCGTCTCCAATACCTTCACAATTCGTGACTTCATCTCACTCGTCGCCTTATTGGTGAAGGTCACTCCTAAGATGTCTTTGAAGGCCATTTTATCCCTCAAGGCCAATTTGAGATACTCCAACGTCAACTGATGTGTTTTACCTGATCCTGCGGAAGATTTATAAATTTGAAAAGGCCTTGCTGTAGACATGGCTTAAAATTAGACAACCCTGTGCATTAATTCGAATATCAGATCATTCATTCAAAAAAAGCATAGGCTTTTTTAAAAGATTCCTTAATTAAGTCATTTCCTAGATTCCCTATACTTCCGATATGTGTGTGATCGATCTTTCGATTGAAATGTAAATCACCTTGCTTAATCGACGCGGACACGGCATGATAAGCATCTCTAAAGGGCACTCCAGCCGTCACCCTTCTGTTCACCTCTTCAACACTGAAGATTAAATCATATTTAGGATCATTGATCAGCTCTGCCTCGATAGATAATTGAGTCGTCATGGCCGTAGTAATTTTAAGGCAGTCTTTCAATGAGAATAAAGCAGGCATAAATCGCTCTTTCAAAACTTGCAAATCTCGATGATAGCCTGATGGGAGATTTAAGAGCATCATATTAAGCTCATAGGGAAGTGCCTGTAACAAGTTACACTTGGCACGGACCAACTCAAAGCCATCTGGATTGGACTTGTGCGGCATAATACTGGATCCCGTAGTATACTTTTTATCTACTTTTAAAAAATTAAAATTTTGCCCAGAATACAGACAAACATCCATGGCGAATTTTGACAAAGTAGCGGCAATACTATTGACCGAAAACCCTACACTTTTTTCCATTTTCCCTCGCGTCATTTGGGCATATATTGCATTCACATTGATCCCTCCAAAACCCATTTCCTTAGTAGTAGATAATCGATTTAATGGGAAAGAGGAGCCATAGCCTGCTGCAGATCCCAAGGGGTTTTTATCCACCAATTGATAACTTGACTTGAGCTGCAATAGATCATCAAGAAGGCTTTCAGCATAGGCCGCAAACCACAAGCCAAATGAAGAAGGCATCGCGATCTGCATGTGCGTATAACCTGGCATCAAAACCTTCTTATAACGCTCGCTCATAGCCATCAAAAGTTCAAAAAGATCTTTAATCAAGGTGGCTATTTCTTCAAGTTCTGATTTAGCAAAAAGTTTCAGCGCAGTAAGAACTTGATCATTTCGTGATCTCCCACTGTGTATTTTTTTTCCTATCTCCCCTAACTCTTCGGTGAGTAATATTTCAATTTGAGAATGGCAATCCTCCACACCTTCACTGATTTCAAAAGTACCTGAATCAATCATTTGATCAATTCTATCAAGACCTAAGCCAATAGCAATGACCTCCTCTGATTTTAAGAGCCCTATTTGTCCGAGCATCTTTACATGCGCCCTAGAGCCGATGACATCGTACTTGGCTAAATAAACATCCAACTCAGGATCTTTGCCTACGGTAAAACGTTCAAAAATTTTATCAATAGATTCCTCTTTTTGCCATAATTTCATTTTGGTGTGATTTTGGAAAGTGTTGTGATTAAGTCAATATAGCCTTTGATGCCCTGCTTTATTTCATCTAAGTAAATAAATTCATCAGCAGAATGAGATCTTTCAGACAGGCCTGGCCCCATTTTAGCACTCGGAAAAGGCATCAAACATTGATCTGAAAGGGTAGGTGACCCAAATTGATCAGTGCCCAGTCTCGTTGCCGCCTGGATCAGAATATGGTCATGTGACAAGCCCGAAGGATTTAAATGGGTGGATCTGGGCCGTACCAAGCTTGAAATTTTCTGATTAATCAGACCAAGAATTTCAGAATGGGTGTAGGCATCTGTTGTTCTCACATCTACCACAAAATGACAGGTATCGGGTATTAAATTATGCTGATAACCGGCCTCAATCATGGTAACCGCCATCTTGACCGGACCTAGTGTGGATGATTTCCTATCAAAAACATGATTTTTAAACCATGCTACATCCTGCATTGCTTTATAAATAGCATTCTCTCCTATATCACGCGCAGCATGCCCTGCTACCCCTTTTGCGTATACATCCAAAACCATCAACCCTTTTTCAGCAATGGCCATTTTCATTTCCGTAGGTTCCCCTACAAGGGCATAATCAATTGGTCCCAAATCTGCTAAAATGGACCTCAACCCATTTTCTCCCGATATTTCTTCTTCTGCCGTCGCTGCAAAAACCAGATTGATGGGCAAATCAATCTCATAAAAATGGATAAAAGTATGTAACAAAGCGACCAAGGACGCGCCCGCATCATTGCTTCCCAAACCCGACAGCTTCCCCTCCTTAACCAGAGGATCAAAGGGGTTCAAAGTATAACCCTCATTAGGTTTAACGGTATCGTGATGGGAATTAAGGAGTAAAGTGGGTTTATCCGCGTGAAAATATTTATTTCGCATCCATAAATTGTGATGCTTTCGCTCAAAAGATATACCCTGAGCCTCCAACTTATCAGACAAAAGATCACCGGTCTGCGCCTCTTCTTTACTTAAGCTAGGCGTGCGGATCAATGCCTTAAGTAAGGCCAGCGCAGATTGATAATAATCCTCCAATTGTACGTTAGATAATGGAAGTATATTCATGTCCTTGGGTTAATGAGTTGACTTTATCAAATCTAATAATACATACTTGCCTTACACCTTGTGCAAGGGCTTGAAAGGCATTATCCAGTTTAGGAATCATTCCCTGACTGACCAAGCCTTTTGACTTTAATTCAGTATAGTAGGCATGGTCTATTCGGTGAATCAAAGAATCTGGCTTTTGGACATCTTTCATGACGCCCGGAAGCTCAAATGCATATATCAAATGCACCTCATACTTTTTAGCCATTGCCGTGGCCACTACATTGGCAATGGTATCTGCATTGGTATTCAATAAATTCCCTTGGCCCTCATGCGTGATGGGTGCCAAAACAGGTACCAGTCCCAAATCTATAAACGATGAGATGCGTGCCGTATTGACAAACAGGGGATCTCCAACCCAGCCATAATCAATACCCCCCTGTAAGGATCTTTTTTCTGAAAGAATGAGATTGGCATCTACACCACTCAAACCCAAGGCGTCACAATTTTCTGACTGAAGTGCAGCTACTATTTTTTTGTTAAGCAGGCCAGCATAGACCATAGTTACCACATCGATCATTTGATCATCTGTCACACGCCTTCCTTCAATCATTTGGATATTTAATGAGAGTTTTTTTCCCCATTGCGTGGCTTTCGCTCCTCCTCCGTGAATAAGTATTTTAAGGCCTTCAAGGGCTTTGAATGACATTAAAAATTGCTTCAATTTTATGGAATCATTGATGACATTGCCCCCTATTTTAACGATATGGAGTTTTTTTTTCATGATCTTGTTAGTAATTTTTTCAACACTAATTGAGCCGCAAATATCCGATTATAGGCTTGATCTTGGATTATCGAATGCTTACTGTCCATGGCATTATCTGCGATCACTACATTTCTACGAACAGGCAAACAATGCATTAATTTAGCTTGATGGGTGCGTTGTAATTTCTCTAAAGTCACCATCCATCCTTGCTGATTTTTTAAGGGTTCCCCATAATCATGATAGGAAGACCAGTTTTTTACATAGATAAAGTCTGCTTCTTTAAGGGCTTCATCTTGATCATAACTCAACGTTGCATTTTTGGTGAATTTAGCATCTAATTCCATGCCCTCAGGATGCGCAATATGAAAGTCCGCATCGTAATGCTGCATCCACTGGGAAAAAGAATTGGGCACCGCCTGTGGTAGCGCTTTGACATGTGGCGCCCAAGTCATCACAACCTTAGGTCGCTTCTTTTTCTTATGCTGTTCTATGGTCATCAAATCTGCAAAAGACTGTAAGGGATGTAAGGCGGCAGATTCGAGATTGATGATCGGGACACCCGCATATTCTTGAAAGCCTAAAAGATATTTTTCTGAATAATCTTCCTTTCTATCTAATAGTGTTGGAAAAGCTCGAACACCCAAAATATCACAATACCCTCCCATGACTGCGGCCGCCTCAGTGATGTGCTCGGCAGGATCTCCATCCATGACTACACCTTGGGCAGTTTCTAGTTGCCATCCCTCCTTATTTACGTTGAAAGTGATCGTTTCCATACCCAAGTTTTGAGCGGCCTTAATGGTGCTTAACCGGGTACGCAAGCTGGCATTGAAAAAAATAAGCCCTAGCGTTTTATTAGTTCCCAGCAATTTATCGTTATATGGTGTTTCTTTAAGTATTAAGGCTTCACGAATCCACCCCGCGGGGTCTGGACAATCCTCAGCCGAACAAAAATGATTAGGCATACCCTACTTTTTTAAATGCTTCTAAAAAAACAACTAATTCTTCCTGACTCACCCCAAGGGGGGGTAAAAGCCTCACTGTATTTGATTGCGCAGCTGATCCTACAAAAACATGTTGCTCTTTCAATAAACTATGTCTGAAAGGTTTAGAATCTCCTGTCAAATCCAGTCCTATCATCAATCCTCTACCTCTTATTTGAACCAAGTTTTCTAATGATCCCAATGCTTTCCAAAGCAAGTCCCCCATAAAATTCGCATGATTAATTAATTCCTCCGATTCGATGACCTCTAGAACAGCCAGGCCGGCGGCACAGGCCAAATGATTGCCTCCAAAAGTAGTTCCGAGCATCCCAGACCATGCCTTGATATCTGGGTGAATCAGGACACCCCCTATCGGAAATCCATTTCCCATACCTTTGGCTATGGTAATCAGATCTGGCTGAACTTGAGCATATTGATGGGCAAAGAATTTGCCTGTACGACCATAACCACTTTGGATTTCATCTACGATCAGTAAGGACCCATTTTGCTTACATAACAACTTCAACTCCTTTAAAAAAGCATCATCGGGCACTTGTATGCCCCCTACTCCCTGAATCCCCTCAATCAGTACTGCTGCTACCGATGCATCCAGACACTGAGCTACCGCTTCCAAATCATTTAATTTGACTCTGATAAAGCGGTCATTTTGATTGATGGGTGCTATCAATTTGGTGGTGTCAGTTGCGGTTACGGCTAACGAGGTTCTTCCATGAAACGCATTTTCAAATACAATTATTTTGGATCGCTTGGTATGAAATGAAGCAACCTTCAAGGCATTTTCTATAGCCTCAGCTCCAGAATTACATAAAAACAACTCATAATCCGTATATCCAGACATTTCCCCTAATTTTTGACTTAATTCATCTTGAATAGGCATTTGAACTGAATTAGAATAAAATCCAAGCTGCCGCAATTGATGCTGAACACGATCAATATAATGAGGATGGCCGTGCCCAATGGATATAACGGCATGTCCTCCATAAAAATCTAAATATTTCTGACCTTCTTGGTCCCAGATCCAGGAACCCAGTCCGCGCACCGGATCAATATCATAGCGTGGATAAACATCAAACATCTTCATGATTTCATTTGATTTATTTTATTGAATGAGGTCATCACTCCTTTAATTAAAGAAGAACTGAATCCTTGATGCTCCATCTCATTCAACCCTTCTATCGTACACCCTTGCGGAGTAGTTACCTTATCTATTTCAACTTCTGGATGACTGTTATGCACTAGGATTAAAGAGGCGGCCCCCTTGGCGGTTTGAACCGCTATTTTTTGAGCTTCCTCGGTATCAAAACCCATTTGTACGCCGGCCTGCGTCGCGGCACGTAAATACCTCATAAAAAAAGCAATTCCACTGGCCCCCAATACGGTCGCGGCTTGCATCAGGCGTTCTTCGATCAATAAGGTCAACCCTAAAGTTTGAAAGAGCGGCTCGACCTTCTCCAATGCCGTATCCGCTCCTTGCGTAGCCAAACAAGTCATAGATTGACCAATCGCTACCGCCGTATTTGGCATGGCACGAACGAGCTGAACTACACCTGAAATCTTTTCTCTCAAGAGATCTAAAGAAACACCAGTAATCACTGATACCAGAATATGATCCTTGCGCAAAATAGGTTTAATTACTTCAATCAATGCGTCAATTTGTTTGGGCTGAACACATAGAAAAATAATTTCAGATTGTTCAACTGCCTTCTTGCTATCACTAGAAACCCTGTATCCTAAGTCTCGATACTTATCGAGAAGGCCGATATGTCTTCTGGTTAAAAAAATATCTGATGGCGATTTCAGTTTCTTTTCAACAATCCCGGTAGCGATGGAAATACCTAAATTACCTGCTCCAAGTATGGCTATTTTGTTTACTGTTGTCATAATTAAAATACATTGCTTTTTAAAGCCAAACCTGTGGCTTCATCTAAATCAAAAATTAGGTTCATGTTTTGAATGGCCTGCCCTGAAGCCCCTTTTAATAAATTATCTATTACCGTGATGATGAGTACTTGATTCTCAGTTTTAGAAACATGAACCAATGCTTTATTAGTATTGGTCACCATCTTTAAATCAGGATTGTGATCGATCACATGCGTGAAAGGATGTCCTTCATAATAATCTTTATAAATAGATTTGAGGGTAGCTTCACTTTCATCTGAATTGAAATAAGTGCTGGTGATGATGCCGCGAGTAAAGGCACCGCGATAGGGTATGAAGTTCATACGGCCAGAAAATGAAGGATTTAACTGATCGCAAGATTGGCCTATTTCCCGAAGATGTTGATGCTCAAACGCCTTGTAAACGCTGGCATTATCATTCCTCCAAGAATAATGAGAAGTTGCAGTTTTGGCTTGACCGGCACCTGTTGATCCGGTAAGTCCTGATACATGAATATCCCCATGAACTACTGATGCGGCCATAGCAGGCAGTAAACCCAATTGGATGGCAGTCGCAAAGCAGCCTGGATTAGCGATGTAATTGGCTTTTCGTATCCATTTCCGAGACATCTCAGGTAAGCCATAGACAAATTCATGGGACCCAGAGATTCTGAAATCTTGACTTAAATCTATGATCTTGATTGAATACAGTTCAGTATGAGCCGCCAAGTAAGTTTGAGATTGACCGTGTCCTTTGCAAAGGAAAACTACATCTAGTTCTCTAACATCTAGCTTTTCTTGAAACTCAGATTCAACATCACCAACCAAGTCAGTATGAATGGATGAGACTTTATTACCTTTTTGACTTTCGCTTTGTGCAATAATTTGGTCAACATTGGGATGATTACATAATATCCTGATCAACTCCCCTGCGGTATAACCTGCCGCACCTACGATTCCTATATTTAATTTATGCATCTTTTAATCCGTAGTATAATTTGGTTTGATTAGAAAAAATTTTCGTGAAGCCTTTGACTTCTGCCGCAGACCAGGCCTTATTTGTCTCACCATAGTTGGCTACAGCAGACTGCATCAAATCAAAATCAGATTGAATACCCAATAATTGAAATCTATACGGTGCTAAGCGTATTTCAACAGTCCCGGTTACATTTTTTTGTGATGAAGAGAGAAAGGCCTCTATATTTCTCATCACAGGGTCTAGGTATTGACCTTCGTGCATCAGACTTCCATAAAAAGCAGCCATTTGATCCTTAATAAACAATTGCTGCTTCGATAAGGTATGTTTCTCAAGTAAGTGATGCCCTTTGATGAGCATTAATGGCCCAGCCGCCTCAAATCCTACACGTCCTTTAATACCTATGATGGTATCTCCTACATGCACATCCCGACCAATGGCATACTTACCGCCCCACTCATTTAAACGCTTAATTACGTCAATAGGAGTCATAATCGTACCGTTCAGACCAAACGGTTCACCTTTTTCAAATCTTATCTCAATCACCTCGGAATCGAACTCTTGGAGTTGGTTTGGAAATGCTTCTTCAGGTAGCACCCCATTTGAGGTAAGGGTCTCCATACCTCCAATAGAAGTTCCCCATAATCCTTCATTAATTGAGTACAGTGCTTTTTCCCAAACACCCTCCACGCCATGCTGCTGCAAATAAGAAATTTCTTCTTCGCGAGACAATGCCAAATCTCTGATAGGTGTGATGATCTCAATTTGAGGGCACATCGTTTGAAAAATAAGGTCAAATCTGATCTGATCATTTCCAGCACCTGTACTTCCATGTGCAATGGCATCTACCCCCATTTCTATAGCCAAATAAGCTAACGCCATCGCTTGGAAAACTCTCTCTGCGCTCACAGAAAGAGGGTAAGTATTGTTTTTTAATACATTTCCAAAGATTAAATACTTTATCCCCTGCTCATAAAAACGCGCAGTCTCGTCAATGAATTTATAGTCCGAAGCACCCAATGAAAAGGCTTTTTCCTGCAATTGATTCGCAGCTATCTCATCAAATCCTCCCGTATTTATTGTGGCTGCTACCACCTCAAAGCCACGCTCTTTGACCAAATACAAGGCACAATAAGAGGTATCTAAACCGCCGCTGAAGGCGAGTAGTACTTTTTTCTTCATATTGATAGTTTATTATCGCCCATCTTATTCTTAATAGTTGCCCATCTACTGAGCCATTTCGACTTATTCCAGAAATGTTTTTTCTTTCCCTTGTTAACCGCTGGATTATATAACATCCCTGTGCAGAGACAGTTACTCCGGTTCTTTGTTTGTAAAATCTCATAGTTGACACAACTCTGACAGCCTTTCCAAAACGCATCATCATCGGTCAATTCACTGAAGGTGACAGGCTCATAACCCAATTCTGAATTTATTTTCATTACCGGCAATGACGTGGTCAATCCAAAGAGTTTAGCTTCAGGAAACATTTTTATGGAATGGTGAAAAGCGAGCTTTTTGATTTTTTTAGCCACGCCTTGGTTCCGAAATTTATGATGGATGACGAGTCCAGAATTGGCTACGTATTTGGTGTTACCCCAACTTTCTATGTAACAAAATCCGACGAGCTCTCCCTGACGAGTGACCGCAATAATGGCCTTACGCTCATTTATTTTCTGTATGATGTAACTGGGTGAACGTTTGGCAATACCGGTTCCCCTTTTTTTGGCGCTCTCTTCTATCAAAGCAGATATGTCATGGGCATATCCCACATGATGTAATGAAGCGATTTGAATTACAATTGAATCCATTGCTTGATTAAATAAATAATAAAATAATAAAAAAATGTATGAGG
>Ga0209308_10003542_pt1 | contig 12784 bp, 13 predicted proteins | sample COGITO_mtgs_1204_3_FD_184806 | JGI IMG/M metagenome (GOLD analysis project Ga0209308, IMG submission 184806) | Pelagic marine microbial communities from North Sea - COGITO_mtgs_120405 (SPAdes) (version 2) | ecosystem: Environmental > Aquatic > Marine > Epipelagic ...
AACTTTAAATCTTTGGATAGTGTTAGTACCAGTGTAATCTCTTACACTTCGTTTTCTATGTCCACCATCAATTGATTCAAATTCGTATCCATTTGGATTGTTTGGTGTTTTACATACTGTCAACTCACCAAAGTTAATTCCCAAATTTACACTTTCCATAATACCTATTTTTTTATCACCAGAAGGGTCGGTATCGAGTCTTTGTCCCACTGGATTACAATCAATTCGTGATATCCATTTATCAACGAATTCACCAAGGGTCATGGGTATTTTTTCGAACCCACCTTGGATTTTTTTATTAATCAATTTGTTTTTCATTTTTATTTATTTTATAAGTACCGCCGCAGCGTGTACAAGTTAATTTTACGGCCACTTGGCCAATTATAAGAACAAATCTCTTAACAACTCATTTTCAATATGTCAAAGAACTTAATCTTACTCAGCTAATATACGAAAAATATATTAGACTACAAAATATTTTAATATTTTTCTTTTAATAATTGTGTTTTACGTTTTTTCTCCACTGGTTCAGAACAATTTATCAAGTGTTCAAAATTGTCTTTTTGTTCAAGAGTATGTTCACCTCTTAATATATTTTCTTTTTTGTGTTCTTCGGGAGTTACATACCATTTAATAAACATATAATATTTTTTAGGTAACCACTCATTGACCATATAATCAATATCAAAATTAGATTCTTCAAAGGCTTTTCTAACCTCTTCGGCTGATAAGGTTACTCCAAAAAAGTGGTCTTGTACCAGTTTAGAACCTTTACCATTTATAATATATTCATAACAATCTTTCGAACATAAACCAGAGTTAAGATTTCTTTGGTTGTTATATATATTATAACCCCATGTTAATCTTCTTGAAGAAAACCACTCTTCTTCTCTATAATCATCATCCAATTCATCAGATGTTAAAAGATATTTTAAATATATCAATTTGTTTTTGAAGGTTTTTTTCATCGAGTCATTTGGTAATAATTTTTTACCTTGGTTCGATGTTAAAAATATTTCACTAAATGTTTTTCTCATAAGGTTTGCATAGGGTTTTCCCCAATAGGGGTCTTTTTTTCTTTTCTTTTTTATTACTTCTATCATTTCTTTTATCTTTTAAGGTTTAAGTTTTGTGTGAACACTCACACATTTACTATGTAAATATACGAAAAAATATTGATATATCCTAATAAAAAGTGAATTATTTTGCCCACTTACCACTTGAAACGAGTTGGGCAATGATACCATATACTGATAAATCTTGAAATGTATCTTCACAAGATTCTCCTATATTATCTTGTTTACCTAATACAACTAATTGTTTTAATCTTTGAATCTTATCATTCATTCTAAACCAAAGACCTGTAAGAGATACTTTCTTTTCTTGTTCAGTTTCTAAATTAGAACCAACAGATATATTATCTGGTCCATAGTTAGATTGTTTTAAACAAAACAATTCATATTGTGTAAACATTATTCTTTTAAACTCTGCCGTCATTTCTGGCCATTGTTTTTCCATTTCTTCAACTACCTTTGGATTATCATATGCGATAACTTCATCATATTCAGGTTTCTTCTTAATTAATTTTTTTGTTTTTATTGCCATTTACTTACTTTTTATTATTTGATACAAATATACGAAATTATTTTGAATTATCCAAATTATTTTCACAATATTTTTTATTAAACCAAAAGGTTCTTTTTTGTTTATCTTTCATTGATTCTTGTTTACCATAAAATTGCATCCAATCATTCCAAGTTAAATTGGAATCAATTGCAGATTCATTTTCATTCATCCAAGTATATAATTGTCCACCACCCAATCGGTATGAACAATGTACTTGTTCTATTAAATGGTCTAAAAATGGTTTATTTATAATATTTCTAATTGGTTGGAAAGGATTTACATCCCATTTACCAAGAATCTCTGCTCTAAGATAGTTTCCAATTCCATTAAACCATTGTTGGTTCATTAAAACTTCATGTGCAGGTTTATTAAAATCTCTATGTTCTATATTATTTATAATGTTCTTTCTAAATTCTTCTTCTTCATCAAAAATATCTGGTCCTCGTTTCTTTCCCCAAGTATCACCAAGAGATTTACCAAATCTACGAATATCAGACCAAGTAAACCAATCACCATCTGACATCTTAAATCTGATATGAGAATGTTTCCAATGTTTATCTGAATCATCACTTCGTTCTTTGTAGTTTTTGAATCCACCACTCATACCTAATGTAATAACAACTGGTTCAAAATCAAATTCAAGTCTTAATTCTTTTCCTCTACTAGTTGCGGATAAAGTTTTTCCTACTACATCAATTTCCTCTACCATTTTTAGTTTATTAGAGGAAAGATATTCTACTTCTGTAATTGTTCTTTTTTTATTTTTCTGAGTAATCCACTCAGATGTAAGTCGTACTTCGGATATTTCTGGCATTTTATATACTTAAGTGTGTTAATTTTTCTTGTAATCTTTTCATGTGTTTACAAGGTGAGTAAGAACGAAATTCTCTTGCCTTACAATTACAATCATCAATTCTATAATCAGTTACTCGTACTTGGTAGTAAGATAACTTACCAGTCTTTTTATTACGAGAACCCATTTCTGTATAGTACCAACTATTTGTCATATCCAACGAATTTTAAATCAATATCATTAACTAATCCCTTACTTACAAAATAACCCCATTCATTGTTTAACCAATAGTTTTCTACGTTTTCAAGTGCTTTTAAACAACCTTTATGTAAATCTTCAATAGTGTATCCATCGCCGTATTTAACTTCACCACACAAATCTATAAGTTCATTGAGTGTATCCCAATTATCTTTGTTATCATTGATTTGTGTTTCAATTTCCATCTTCATGAAGTTAGCAACGTAATCGTTATACTCATACATTTCTTTACTCCAAGGTTTTGTTATTTTAGGTATTTTCATATTATAGATATTTTGGTCCAAAGAATTCCCACTTATCAGTTCCATCAAAGATGTTTCCTCTTGAGTGTCTAGCTGGAGTACTATATGAAGCTGGTTTTAATAAATCACCCTTACATATAAATGAACCTTTTAAAACACCTTCCCACATAGAAACAAAAGCCCATACTGTACTTTCGTCCATAATCTTCATGTATTTTTGTCCTTTTTTAATAGTAAGAGGAGTGTAGGGTTTGTAGGAATAGTTGCTATCCCAATACTTTTTTCTTTTTTGGTTAACTTCATCTAACCACATTTCAAATTTACTCATAGTTTTAACGTTTATGTTATTAATTATTTACATAGTAAATATACGAAAAATAAACGATAAAACCTAATAAAAAGTGAATTATTTTTTAATTTATATTAATTCTAAATAAGAAGTTTTAGAATATACTACCAATATTTTTTTTGAATAGAATATACATCTATTGGTTCTCTTTTCATATGTGTACCTTGTGTAAAAGTACTTTTCTTTAATGAGAATCCAGCTAAAAAGTTTCTTCTAAATCTATTTGAACGATTTGGTTCTGAACCATGTACTGTATGTGAATGAAGTAAAACCATTTCTCCTTTACGAGTATTTCCTTGTATTTTTTTAAAATCATGTCCTTCTGGCATTATACAAGGCTTACCTCGTTCATTTGACCAATTTTTAGGATTTGTTTTTACTCGTTCTTCATCTACCTCGATTGGTAATATACCCAATCTATGAGTTCCCTCATAATTCCATACCGCACCATTTTCTTCATCATGGTTATCCAATGCTAATGCAATATTTACATACTCATTATGTTTACAACCAGTATAAAATGAATTTTGATGCATATCTCTACCCAATTGACCTGGTGGTTTAAAGTATGCCCAAGTTTGGGTTCCATTAACTTTATCACCTAATACATACTCTACGGCTTCTATTATTTTAGGATGTGTAAATAGTTTAGAAATTTTATCTGATATTTTATGTGGGTATGAAAATGGGTCCCACTCACCCCATTCAGAACCATCTTCTTTTGTGGTTTCTTGTCTTTGTTTACGAAGTTTTTCTAACTCATCATTTATTTCATCTGCTTCTTCTTCGGTAAGTAATTGTATTGTAGAAAATCCTCTAAATCTCCAATCAAAAGAAATTTGTTGTTTTTCTTCTTGTGTAAGATAACTCATATAACCTAATTTAGTTTGTATATTTATATATATTAACTTTTATAAAATTGTGTTAAATTTCTAAGATAAAATTTTAAACTTGGAATTGAATCTTTTAATAATAATATTGAAATTCTATTAGATTCTTTTATCCCTTTATCTTTAATTTCTCCTATATCATTATATTGAGTTTCAAGTGGACCAGAAATTCTCCATTTTAATGTAGCTGTTATATAATATGCATTTCTACGATATGAAGATATATCAGTTGAGTTTAATTCATATATAGGTGAATTTTTATCATTTGATTGTTGTACAAAATATCTTTGTATATATCCTTTTTTATAATTATCGAAATTAGGAGTTGGAATAAAAGCTTTTATTTTTTTGGTAAATTTTTGAGGCTTTCTATTTAAACTAGCATATTTTTTATTATTATTCATCTGATTCTTCTCCTATTATTCGTAATTTACCTTTTACACTTGTAGTCCAACCTTCAGTAGATAAAGCTTGGTCTACTTTTACTACTTGATAAAGAGAAGGAGCTCCAAATTTACTTGGTAACCCTTTTACTCTAAACTGGTCTCCTACTTTAAATCCACTTGCACCATGTATATCAAAATTAAATTATGCCAAACCAAGAGGTGGATTTTGTTTTTGAGCTTCTTTTTTAGTTTGTGATTTAGGTGCTCCTTTAACTAAACCCTTGTCAATTAATTCTATTTGTTTTAATGCAGCTGGGTCATTCCAAGTTCCTACTGTAAGCAAATCTTCTATCACACCATCATTACTAGATTTTAAATCTATCGTTGTATCCGCTATATCAATTTTTCCTTCTCTATCTTGTATTTTTGAAAATATACCAGCTCTTTCTGCAAATAATTCATATGATTTTGCTTTTGCATCTTCTTTTGAGTCAGTATCAGAGCCTGGAGTATTACCAGTAGGTTCTTTATTTTTTTCTTTATTTTTTTCTTCTTTTGAAGTTCTTACTGCTAATAAAATTGTTCCAGCTCTATCAATTTTATCTGTTGAAAATACGTTTCCAAATAAAGGTCTTGGTCCTTCATTAGAACCATCCAAAGTTCCACCTGCCATTTTCTTCTGAACAACAGATGACATCATTGCACCTGGTGTATCTACTGAAAAATCTGATTTTATAAATGGAGATTTAGTACCTCGTGCTTGAAAAATGGCCATACCATCAGGATATGGATTTACTTTTCCTAAAAAATTCATATCCGAAACTGTTAATTCCATAGGCCCATCTTCATCGTTAGTTAAAGCCTTTTCCTGTATTTGAAATTTCCATATTGAATTACATGCTCCACTCATTCCATTTAACATATCATAAAGAACATCTCTAACTACTAAATTTGGTTTACTTAAACATTCACAAAAGAAATCAAAATTTATATATAAATCTTTCAACCATCCCCAAAATTTTCTATTTTCTTGAACAGGTAATACACTATTATCACAAGTATATGAAATAACACTTGAATTTAAATCATATTCACATGGAAAAGCATATGGAACAGGTCTTGATTGACCAGTAGCTGGGTCATGAGCACTACCATTTCTTTGAGAACGGTCATCACTTGGAACTTCGTTTACTTTAGGATGTAAATTTGATTGATTTTCAGTTTTATTTAATGCATTAAACTTTATATATTCTATATCATCTATTTCATCTGACTTAGTTAAAACATTATTTAAGTTAAAATTTGGTGCTGTTGTGTTTGGTATATATAATTTAGATTTATCAGTACTAAACATATGAGGAAATCCTCCAATAAATGTATCTCTTATATTAATCTTTAAACTTCTTGATTGTTTCGTACAAGCACCAGCAGAGTGTGGTGCCAAATCAATAGGATATGCATTTAAAATAGCAACAGCCATTTCAAATCGTATGAACCTTTCTTCATCAAATAAATTAACATCAGATGGTATTTTTAATGATTCTCCACTTTTTGTTCTAATCGCTCTTCCTTTGGTTAACCATTTCTGTAAATAATCCTTAACAACTTCATCAAAATTTACAAAGTTTCCCTCATATGCCCATTTATTAAATACAGCATTATTTATATCTCTTATTTCTGTATGTCCTGTTTGAAACCAATTATATACTTTTGGTATTCTTTTTGCTGCAGGTAATGCGTTGAACATTTGTTTAAATAAAGCAACTCCAACTTCTTTATCTTCTGCATCAGCTGCAATTGTTTTTGGTGAAAATGATTCACCACTATTATTTTTTGCAGTATCAGTTCTATTAGCTCCTCTATGTGTTTGCATATACTCAGCAACGTTACCAATACCTGTTACTTGTACAGATAAGTTGTAAGTTTCTCCATCTCCAAAAGTAATACCACCACCTGTTATGATACCTAACATTGCATCGTATGTAAAGTTTGATTTAACTCTTTTATTTTTTATTGTTGCCCAATTATCATATTTAACAACATCACACGGGTCTATTGCTCCACCACCACCAATTCGTTGATTCCACGCATCAGATACGTTCCAACCAAATTCAACCAATACATGAAATGAGGGTTCTAAAAGATATTGTGCTAGTTTATCTACTTGTTCTTGAGTATAACATTGAATATCAAATGAACATAAACGAGAACCTCCTTCTGCCTTTTCATCAACACTTAAACTTGTCAAAATAGGAGATGGTCGTAATCCTCTACCAATTCCATCTATTTCAACTGGTGTTTTCATATCCAATTCATAACCAAGAATACCTGGTTTATCAGAATTTCCATATCTTTTTTCAAATGTTGAAGGAGAATGAACTGATTCCATTACCAATCCTGCATCAACAGTTGATACTATTCTAATCCATGTTGATAATCCACTAACTCCACCCTTATAAACATCTTGATTGTTCCAAGGAGCATTGCTATTATTAGCTCTTGATTCGAGTAGTTTTTGTAATTCTGGATATACGTTTGATAATTGAGGAAAGAAACCCATAATTTTTATTTTTCAAAATCGTTTATAATTTTAGTATAGTTTTGTGGAATTCGTAAAGTTGTTCCGTCATTAACTGCAAAAGTTGCATCATGTATATTGTTGGCCGAGGCAATAATCCACCAAAGAGAAGATTCACCATAAAATTGATTAGCAAGTGTATCTAATCTATCACCTGTTTGAGTAACAACATAAATATCCTTATCAGATGGTGGAATATTAGGATATATCTTTGAACGATATACATTTCTACCATCTTTTAATTTTTGTGTTTCGTTATTTCTATATCTACTTGCCATAATTAATATTCTCCTCCTGCAATATCTACACTTTCTATTGCAGTTGATTCACCTTTTTTACCTTGTTCATTTAAATATTTTTTCCAATTATGAAAGTTCCAAATTGCCAATCTACCTGATGGATATGCACCATAAGAATATGTTAATTTATATGCCTTTTCTTCTATCTTATTACCATTTTCTATTTTCAATTCATCCTTTATATAATATACTCCCTCTTTTTCTTTTTTTAATTCTAATAAATAACGATTAGGACTTGAATATCTTCTTGATAATTTTTGTGCAGCTCTTATATCAGTAACTACTTTTTTAATCTCTTTATATCTTTCATCAGAGGTTGTATCTGCTTCTGATGATAAAGTAACCATTGTTGTACCATCCATTTTGGTATCATTACTGATTTTAGGAGTAGGTTCTTTCTTACCAGTATTTATATTTGTTATACCATTAGAATTTGCTTGTGATGAATTAGATTCTTGTGGTTCTTCCTCAGTTATCTGTCCTGTATTATCTATTGAAACAGGTGGTTGTTCACCACCATTACTATTATTAGTTACAGGTGCACCACTTACTGATTCTTCAGATTCCGAGTTAAGTTCTTCTTTAATTTTTTGTCTTGATTCTTCTGATTTAACATATGAATACAATGCAAGTTCAGAACCAGGTACTTCAACAAATTTAATTGTCATTGCAACATCAATAAGCTTTGGTAGTAAAGAACCATCTGTTTCTGTTTCCCAATTACCAGTATCAGGCATAGTATATGATAATGATTCTATGAATCCTGTTTTGTTATTATATATATCACCTAATCTAAATTTTATAAATGGTGGATTTACTAAATTATCTTTTATACTTGGATATGCCTTTGATGTAAGATATGTAACTCTTTCCCAATTTTTCATTAACTCATATTGATTCATACAATATAAGTTTAAATTAAATGAAACATTTCTTTCAACTCCTGTATAGGTATAATAGTTATATGGATTACCAACAAATTGACCAGAATTCCAACTTGGAGAAACTGTTTCTGTAAGTCCTGTTATTAATGTTCTAAAAAATACTGGATATGATGAATCTAACCCACTAATCCATAGTGGAATCAAATTTAAAGATTCCATTTCTTTTTTACTATATACAATATCACCATCTTTATATCCTTCAGATGTAGGAACACCAGCATAGTTTATGAAATCTCCATTGTTTGAACTTAAACCTTTTTGTTCGTGAGTCGATTTACCAACAGTAGATGTATATCCAACCTCATCATCATATGCATTATTGTTTGCAATTCCTAAATCAGAAGGGCCACCTGCAGTTCTAAATAATTTGGGTTTTCTATCTACATTATTTCCAGGTATTTTAGATAAATCTATTCGTGAAAAAGTTCCTTCTTCTCTATCATCTACTTGTTGGTCTCTTACATTTTCTCTATATGTAGATTCATCAGATGTAGATTTATCTTCAGCTGTTTCACCTAAAGGTAATTTTGATGTTTCTTGATTTAAATTATCTTGTTTCTTTTCATCATCAGATTCTTTTGATGGAACAGATAAATTTGTTTCTTTACTATCTTTTATAACAAAATCTTGTCTACTTGTTGAATAAGTTTCTTCTTCAGATGTTGATGTATCTTCAAGCTTTTCACCAACAGGTTTAAGTTTTTCTAATTTGTTGTTAATTTCTTTTTTAACTTCATCATTTGATTCCTCACTTGGAACTGATAAGTTTGTTTCAGTACTATCATTTACTCTTAACTGTTCATTTACTAAAGAGTACGGTTCTTCATCAGATGTTGATTTATCTTCAACTTTCTCACCAACAGGTTTATTTTTTTGAAGTAAGTCTTTTGTTTTACTTTTTAATGAATCTATTTTTTCTTTTGCCTGTGATTGTACAAGTTGTAATTTATCATTTTCAGGTTCGTTATTTTTTACATTACGAATTGTAGAAGAATATGGTTCAAATGAACTATATTCATATGATTGATTTGTTGGAGAGTTTTCACCAGTAGATAAAGGAGAACCAAATAAAGTATCTCTTAATTTATCTTTAACAAGAGAAATACCCTGTCCAATAATATTTCTTCCAATAGTTTTAAAGTTACCACCACCTGTTTGTTTTAGAAATTTACCAAATTCAGTTCCAGCTGCATCGTTTTTTATTTTACCAAGAGTAATCATGGTATCAGGTTCTTTTCCTTTTTGTAATCCACCAGTACCATCAACGTATGTTGGTATTGGAGAACCAGGAATACCTAATTTAGAATTTACACCATCTCGTGCTTCGGATAAAGAATTTACTTGTCCACCAAAAAGTGCTCTACCAAATCCTCCACCAGTAATTGCACCTAAACCTGCTCCTATTAATCCACCATCTCCACCTTCTCCACCGGTAGCTCCTCTCATCTTTTCAACTGAAGGTGTACTTCTTATTGCGATACGAGTTGCTTCATTACCATATATTAGAGGATTATTTAATTCTACTGCAGATTTGATTCTAATACCACTTGTTTCTTGTTCGACAAGAGTTTCTGTATCAGTCTTAACTGAATCTTTTAAACCACTACTATGAAATAATTCTAATATTGTTGGCATATCTTAAGCTCCTTGTAATCCAAATCTATTTTCTCTACCACTTCTCTCTTGAGTATTGGTAACTGCTGATGTAACTAATGATTTATCCATATAAACATCTTTATTAGATAAGAATGCTTGTTTTAATGATTGCAATTCAGCAATAACTCCACTCATATCCGTACCTATACCACCACTTAATTTGTCAAGTGGTATAACTGCTTCAGGACCAGCTTCTCCAACTATTGCAGAAACAGGAGATTGTACAATACCACCTTCCGCCATCATTACAGGTTCTGTACCACCACCACTATCTGAACTCGTATCAAGACCAATTAATTTACTTGCCCAACTTGGTAGAAGGTTTCCAATGGTACTTGATATATAACTTCCAATGTTTGAGAATAAGTTCATAAACCAATCACCAATTGAAGGGAATAGATTGTTAAGGAATTCCCATAAAACTGCGAAAGGTGCTAATAATGTTCTTAATATAGCTTCACCAATTCCAGAAAATCCTTCTACGATTAAACCAAAATCAAGAGTAAAGATGCCTTTTAGAACATTCCATATACCCATTAATCCACTTACGAATATTTTAATAGCATTCGCAACTATTGATAATGGCCATACAATACTATATGATAATATCTTTCCAATGAATTCAAATACTTGTCCTAACCCTTCACCTTCACCAAAAATATCTGTAAATATTTGTTTTATTGGTGTAAGTGCTTGCATTATATTATTGATACCATTTCCAATAGCCCCAAAGAATCCTTTTGCAATTTGAAAAACAGGTAAAAGTAAAGCCATTAAGAAAGTACCAAGAGGCATTAAACTTTGTATAATACCACTAAAAGCTCCTTTTATTTGATTACCCATTGATTCGAATTGACCTTGCATTTCTTGTTGTTTTGCCATGGCTGCTGTTTGTTTATCCAAATCTGATATTGTCATTTTGGAAAGGTCTTTACCAGATTTCATTAATGCCATAGCAGAACCTAATCTTTCTTCATCTAATTTACCGAATCTTTCTCTAATTCTTTGTTGGTCAACTAAAGATTCCATAGTCATACCAGTAGCTTGTTCAAGAGCCTGTTGTTCAAAAGTATTAAGTTTAGTTAAATCACCAAGTTTACTTACTTGAGTAACCATTGCTTGTTGTGCTTCAAGTACCTTACCATTTGCTGCTAAGTATCTTGATTGTGAGAAGTTTAAGTTTGTACCAAGAATAGCACTTGCTTCAAGTTCATTAGTAATTGAACTTTGAAAATCTAATAAACCATCGGCTACTTTACCTACTTCAGATAAATTTGTACCAAGTTTTGCTGCTTTTACCGCTGCTTTTGCTAACTCCTGACTATTTCCTTGAAAATATTTGTAAGCATATTCTGTATTATCAGCAATATCTTTAATTACTTTACTTGGAGCAACTCCTGCCATCTGAGCCATCTGAACAGTAGAAGCAACTAATGATTGTGCTTGTTCAGCTGATAACCCAGCCATATTTTGGAATATTTTATTTACTTTAGAAGCTTCTGATACTCCTACTCCAAAGTTTTTGTTTAGAACTACCATGTTTTCTAATACTGATTGAGATGGTTGTTCTAATCCTTTAAATTCGTTTGTAAATTCACTAGCAGCTTTACTTACATCTTCCATACTTGCACCAAGTGCAACAGTACTCATATAAGTTTGATTTAATTTATTATTTAATTCTTCGGTTTGTGAATTTAATAAACCTGTTTCATCTCTGAAAGCTCTTGCTGCTTTTTCAACTTTATATAAAGCAACTAACCCCAATCCAAGTAATATAACAATTGCAGCAATTATTCCTTGAGGTCCAGCTAACATTGGTCCTATTCTAGCAGCTGCTTTCGAAAACGATGCCATACCACCACTTAATCCTTGTGAAAATGATTTTGAAAATCCTTTAGATTTTATATCAGCTAATTTAAAGTTTTGTGAAAATCCTTTTTTGAAAGCTCCAAATGTAGCATCTATACCTGATTTTATAAAATCACTAGGTATTAACTTAGCGAACATATTTCCAAGTACAGGTACTTCTTTTATCATATCCTTGATACTATCGACCTGGTCATTTGATGATTTAGCTATATCATCTGTTACTGTATTAACTTGTTGTACTATTCCTAATCTATTAGTTTCAGCAGTAAGAGCTCCTTCAGCTCCTTTAGCAATATTTTCCATATCACCTGCAATTGCATTATTGATACCAAATTCTTTTGTTTTATTTTTGGCTCTTCTTTCTTCAATTGCAAGTATAGCTTTCATACCTGAATCAATATCATCTACTGAATCAGATATATCTTTATATGTCTTAGCTTCTTTCTGTAAAGATTTATTTCTTTTATCAGATTTTTCAGCTAATTCATCAAAGCTTTTTCCGATTGATTCGGATAACTTTTTTATCTCGCTTAATTCTTTTTTACTACTAGCCACTACTTCTCCTTAAAAATTATTATGAAAAGTCATTAAGCCACTTTGGTATTTTTTGGCCTGATTTTTTCATCTTTTTAATATGATTTTTTAAATCATCTAATTCTTTATCTGCCTTTGTTAAAGCTTGTTTTATAGATGGGTCGTTGATTAAACCTTTCTTCAATCTTTTCTTGAAGATATTCATCAACCAGCTTTCAGCAAGATTATGCTTTTGTTTAATTTTAGAAAATAGTTGTTTTTCTTCGTTTGTAAGTTTCATATGATTATCCTATTTATACTACTATAAATATAGAGTAAAAAAAAAGTGAGGAATTATTTCCTCACTCTTACATTTGGTCC
>Ga0209308_10003546_pt1 | contig 12779 bp, 9 predicted proteins | sample COGITO_mtgs_1204_3_FD_184806 | JGI IMG/M metagenome (GOLD analysis project Ga0209308, IMG submission 184806) | Pelagic marine microbial communities from North Sea - COGITO_mtgs_120405 (SPAdes) (version 2) | ecosystem: Environmental > Aquatic > Marine > Epipelagic ...
ATTCTGCACCACTCGCGGCCATGACTTCGTAAACAGGGCGTGTTGCGCCTTTTGCAGCCATCATTGTGGCCGTTCCAACTTCAAACACCATCAAGATCTGCGGTTGCTCACCGGCGCGGAATGCGGCGATGCCTGCGTTTAAAGTTTCTGAATAATTGCCTTTGTGGGATTGAACCACAGTGTAATTGTCTTGGCTTGCATTGAAGTCTTCAACTTGTGCTGCAACCAGTTCACCCAGGCGACCAGTGAAGGCATGCCAAAAATGTACTTCAGTCTCTGCATAGGCAGCAATTGGCGACAAAAGCGTTGAGCTGAAGGCGAGTGCGCCGATCGATATTTTTTTCATTGTTTCCTCCCAAGAAGTGCTCCCGACTCGACATCGGTTAATTTAGGCTAGCAAGACTTTCTTATAAATCAACAGAAATTAAACTGGAAATTCATAACCTATGGTTATAATGCTTTCGTTACATCGGAGGATTTTTTTATGGCATCGGCAGCTAAATTTAGACAGCTCAAGGTATTAAAAAGTGTCGCAGATTATGGCAGCATGACACTTGCTGCGCAAAGCCTTGGGATTTCACAGCCTGCGGTCAGCAGAGTAATTTCAGATCTAACTGAATTATTTGGATTTTCTCTATTTGATCGAAAGGATGGCTTGCTTATACCTTCGAAAGAAACGCGTTACATCCTACCTGATATTAGCCGGGTGATCGAGTTAATGGATCAAATTCAACACACCTCGAGAGATCTCACCGCGCGGCGGGCTGGTCACCTAAGGGTTGCTTGCCTTCCAGGATTTGCGACAAGCCATTTACCGAATGTTGTAGCTAGCTTTTTAGAAAAACGGCCTGACGTGACAATAACAATTGAACCTGATCGCCCTGAGAGGATCTTGGAATGGATAATCGGCGAGCAATACGATTGTGGGATTACCGATGCATTTACCGGCCACCCGGCCATTGAAAGCATCACTATGGACATTCGTACTGTCTGCATTTTTCCGCTATCCCATAGGTTCTCTGAGCTCTCCACAATAACACCCAAAGAACTTGATAATGAGCGTCTGATACACGCGCGCCGTGATAGTTACTTCTTCCAAGCGCTAAATGAAGTTTTTCGTAACTATTCAGTTAGACCCAAGCATACCGTTGAGACCCGTCAGTTCACAGGAGCTTGTGAGTTAGTCGCCCGTAACGTGGGCGTTTCAATTGTCAGTGAGCTTGATGCGAGAACATATCATGGTCAACTGAATTTTCGGCCATTTACCCCCAATATTCCTCACCAATTATCTCTGGTGCGTCCAACGCATCAAACTGCTTCGATGATAACATTGGATTTTATGGAGCAATTCAAGGCAAGTTTGGAGGATCTTTTAGTTTGAGCTGAAACGGTTGATATAAAATCAACCAAGCTACTTCTCTCGCTGAGTGGCGCCAACTATTGAGCGCATAGGTTCAGGTTGCGACAGCAATACAATGCTAGTTCGCGTTGGTTTGGCAGCTCCGTGCCACGCTATCGGGCACGTGTCAGATAGACCGGACTTGTCCAAGCCACATGGCCATCTTCGAAGGTCGTTCGAAGATAAAGGCAGCGTTCTTCACCGATGTTTAGTGGAACAGTCAGGCTGCCTTTGTAGCCTGTCGCTAGCGATGCGTCTGGCAACCGAGTTATGCGGATCGCTTTTTGTAGTCCTCCGAACTCATGAATTTGATCGTTGGTGTCGAGTGTGCCCAAGGCCACCGCAATTTCAGTTCCGTTCACCAGTATCGTCAGACTGCCCACTGCGGCTTCTTCCAGCCAGATATCCACGGCATGAAAACCTCCCGTCGTAACGTTTTTCCAACGGACAGAACGGCTGTCATGGGTGACGGCGCTGTCAGGGTTCCAAAAGTTGATTGGCGCTGCCTTGCAGATAGAGGCCCTGCTAGATTTCACTTCAACATCCCAGTTCACAAGCCGACCGCGGCCACGATACTCGGCACCTTCGCATTGGATGCGCAAACGCCGACCTGTTTTCCGGGCCTCAGGTTCCAGTTGAAACCGCTGGAGAAGCTCAACACCATCCTTTACGTCTATACGCTCGATGCCGGATTGCGCCGACAGATCGAAGGAAAATGCCACCTCTTCATTCGAACATGAGACAATATCGCCGATCAAAGCCTCTGAAACTGGCTCTGCTTCAGTCTCCGACACCCGACAGGTAGCATCAGTCAGGCCCGAGACGCGCACGTCAATGAAGGGGCGGCAACCGGTGGTTGCGTAATGACGGCGGCGACGAAATGCCCTGAACAGGCTGTCTCGGTCCAGCGTGGGCATCAGATGGCAGGTCAATCCGCCCATAGATCCGAACTTGCCTGCGCCGGGGTAACTTGCGCCAACGCGGCCCTTATGCCCGTCAGACGCGGCGACGATGCCAACGCGGTAACCAGCCTTTCGGGCGTCCTCAAATATCCAATCGAAAGTGCCCCAAGCCGAATGAACCTCCACCGAAGGTTCCAGTTTGGCATCATGCGCGAAGGAGATATCTGCGTAACGCCCGCCAACATGCGCCACGACCAATGCATCTTCGTCTTTGAGGCGGCTAAATAATTCCTTGGCATCCAGACAGACATTCTCGTCGGTCGAGTCCTCCATCACCAAGGCGCGGTGCGCGCGATAAATTGGACGACCTTCGGTCCTATACCAGACGTTGTGATCGCCGCCGACCGAAGTATTCCCGGACCACTCGTAGCCTGGCACAGCGAGAAAGCGGCCCGGTTCGTCAAATTCAGCGGTCAGCTGATTCAATTCAGCCCAAAAGCTATCTGTGATCTGAAAGTCATTGCCCTGATGCCCGCAGATGTCGATCAACGCTTTGTCCCGACCGAAGGAAAAATACTGACGCGCGGTATTGGTGCCGACGGTCTCACCGCTTTGGCCGTGCATGTCGGACCAATAGTGCCGGGTATCGCAGACGACCTGACAGCGCAAGCTGTTGGACCGGGCGACGCATTGCCCTGCGTCATCCAGCATTTCGATCCGCAGGTCACCCTCGCGGTTCATGCGCAACCCTTCCAATCGCAGCACTCCATCGGTTGCCTTGGCCATTGAGATGCGTTCAGGCAGCCCCTCGACCGGCATTGACGAGTTGAGGGTATAGTCGCCCTGATCGGCATCGGTCGGGTTTCCCCAGCGATCTTCGGCTTTCAGGCCAAGTGCGAAGTCTTCGCCAACTTGGCGCAAGGTCGGCAGGATGGCGATATGGCGCGCGACCGGGCCGGGTAGCAATACGATAGTCGGCTGGTGCTCTGGTGGCAAAACCACGAAATCATAGGTGGCGAATGCATCCACATGCACACGGTATTCATGTGCATATTCGCGAAAAGTCTGCATCCGCGTACCCGGCGATCCTCCCGACCGATCTCCAAACCGCACGGTGATCGTATCGCCTTCGGAAAGGAAGTTCAGGCATTTGATATGCACCGTGTTGCCCCACGGGCGGATATTGCTGTTCTTGCTGTATGACGCGCTCAGCCGCGCACCGTTCGAGGCGGTGACGGTGGCATAGCCGGGCGCTTTGGGGTCATCAAATTGTGGCGGCGTCTGATCCGATGCGGATCGGAACGAAATCTTTAACCCGCCCAGATCGTCGATGCCGAAATGCCCGGCGGTATAGACAAGTTCAAGAGTCGACCATGCGCCACAGATCAATGGGCTTTTGATGTCAATTCGGGCTGATCCCATAAGATCGGGACGATAATCGCTGAATGGCATATCTGAGCTCTTTCTGCTATTGCTGTGCCCGGTTTTCTGGCGCGTTTCCCTGCCTGGACGCATGTTGCAGTATCCGGAGAGGTCAAGTTTAGAAGATCATTTGAAATCATGAAAATCGAATTATGAAATCTATACCTCTATTTTCTCGAAGTCTTGGGTGTAGCGGAGAGGTATGCGAAAGCCACTGAACCCAAAGCCCATCGATTTGCCAGAACGCCTTTCTCAGGGTCTTCGCAACAGTTGCACCTGTGTGCGAAATTTCCGAAGATACAATCGAATATTTCTACTTTTGAGAACGCTAAGTCTCGGATAGTTTTCTATTACTCATAACAGAGCGTTCGCTCCCGAACGCTCAGGAGCTCGGAGGGAACGATGCCAATATCAACACTGCGCAGGACACTTCCAGCGATTGCCCTGTCGTCAGCGGCCTTGCTGTCGGCCTCGATGGCCTTTGCGGATAAATCAGACGATACGCTGCGCGTTGCGCTGCAGATCGAAATTGCCAACCTAGACACTTATTACGACTCGGCAGGTTCGGTGTCGCTGCTGAGCCGCCATATCTGGGACAGTCTGACCTATATCGACCCTGTCACCAGTGAACTGGTCCCACTTTTGGCAGAATCCTACAGTTTTCCCGATGAAACGACCATGGAACTTATGCTGCGCAAGGGCGTCACTTTTCATGACGGCAGCGCGTTCGACGCCGATGACGTAATCTATACGCTGGACTGGATCACCAATCCCGAAAACGGCGCCAAGACCATCGCCGATCGCGACTGGATCGAGTCCTTTGAGAAGGTCGACGACCATACCGTAAGGATTCACATGACGGCCCCAAATGCGATGGCGGCACGGTTTCTGACCAGTTTTCCGATCTACCCGACAGATATCTATGCCGAGAACGGCGCTGGAGCGATGAACATCACGCCAATTGGCACCGGTCCCTACATGGTGGCCAGCATGGAAACCGGCAGTTCCTATACGTTGGAGCGCAGCGACTCCTATTTCGCCGACGGACCGAAAGGTACACCCGCGATCAAGACGCTTCTGGTACGGATCATTCCTGATCCGTCAACTCAGATCGCAGAGATCCTGAGCGGCGGGTTGGACTGGATCTACAAGGTGCCCGCAGATCAGGCCTCAGAGATGTCTGGCTATGACGGTCTGGTCGTCAGCAGCGTGGCATCATCGCGGCTGTTTTACATGGTCATGGATGCCGCAGGTCGGAATGGAGAGGATTCGCCCTACCAAAGCAGACTTGTGCGCCAGGCTATTTCGCACGCCATTGACCGGCAGGGTATGGTCGATGCATTTGTTGGGGGCGGTGCCGCGGTTCAAGATGCGTTCTGCTTTTCGGACGACTTTGGCTGCCCGCACGATGCCGTCACCTACGACTACGACCCGGACAAGGCCCGCGCGTTACTGGCCGAGGCCGGGTATCCAGACGGGTTTAGCACCAACCTGTCCGGCTGGCGCGACCGGCCCTACGTCGAAGCGATTCAGAACTTTCTGGGCGAGGTTGGCATCAACGCCGAGATCAACTATGTGAAGCTTGCGCCGCTGAAAGAGGAATGGTTCGCCGGTGAACGGCCGCTGATCTATGGTTCGATCGGATCGCAGGTTGCGGATGTCGGCAACTTCGTTCCCGAGTTTTTTGGCCTGACCGATCGCGATTTGGCACGAGACGGCGAAGTTGCTGGGTGGCTTGAAGAAGCCAACATGACGACCGATGTCGAAGCCCGGCGCGAATTGCTACACATGGCCCTGCGTAAAGTTGCGGAAGAAGCCTATGCACTGCCCCTGTTCTCGGACAACATGAACTATGTTGCCTCTGACGATCTGGAGTTCGTGACGGATTCCGGTGGTAACCCGCATTTCTATATGGCGCACTGGAAATAGCCTTTAGAAACTTACCAAATGACGGCGCCGGCTTCTCCGGCGCCGTATTCTGTTGAGCCATAGTCCGCCGCCAAAAGTCAGGAAACGCCATGCCATACGAAGTGACCATCGACCAAAACGTCGAGGCGACCATGCGCGACGGCACAATTCTGCGAGCCGATGTGTTTCGCCCGTTGTCCGAGGGCAGCTTTCCCGTTCTGATAAGTCGCACGCCCTATGACAAGACCCGGCCGATCTATCGGCGGGTGGCAAAGTTCATGGCGGCGCAGGGCTACATTTGTGCCTTGCAGGACATTCGAGGGCGCTATCGCTCGGATGGGACCTTCCATATGGCGCGAAACGGTCGCCAGACGACGACAGATGCCGAGGACGGGTACGATTCCGTAGAATGGGCCGCAGGGCTTGGCGGGTCTGATGGCAAAGTCTGCATCTGGGGGCATTCGTATTCATCCTGGTCAAGCTGGATGGCTGCGCCCACCAAACCGCCGCATCTGGTCTCGCTGTTTGGGTCGGGCATGGCGGCGCGCATCCTCGACAATACCCGCGGCATTCTTGAGACCGGGAGGCGCCTGCACTGGATGTATCAACAGGCCGCCGATGCCCGCCTTCGCGGGGGCGATCTGAGCGGCCCTGCCAATCGCGATGAAGCTGACGCGCTGTGGTACGATGTTGAGCGTTTCAAATGGATCTGGTTCCTGCCGCTGGGCGAAATTCCTGACCATGCCTTCGCGTCGCTTACCCCGCAGCTGAAAGACTACATGCGCATACAAGACCGCGAGACCTGGGGCTTTGACGAAATCCACCCGGATGTTGAGGTGCCGACCTGCTCAGTGACGGGTTGGTATGACAGGATCATCGGCGCGATCGAGCAATATGAGGGGATGGAGGCACATGGCCCCGAACACCTGCGTGGCAAGCATCGGCTGATCGTCGGCCCTTGGGGTCATGGCATGGGTGCCTTGAAACGAAATCAAGGCGTTCTGGATTTTGGACCTGAGGCCGAAGCGCTTTACGAGGATTTGCTGCTTGAGTGGTGCGATTTGACCCTGAAAGGACTGGAGCCGACCGCTAAAGCGCCCGTCCGCGTGTTCATCATGGGGGAAAACCGCTGGCACGACGAACAGGAATGGCCACCAAAGCGCGCTGTTTTGACGGACTATTTCCTCCACAGCGATGGTTTGGCGAATACCTGCTCTGGGGATGGCAACTTGTCGCTGGACGCTCCGGAGGCCGAACCGGCCGACAAATATACCTATGACCCACGCGATCCGGTGATGAGCCTGATGAGCAAGGATGTCCAGATGGAACCGCATTGGCAGTCGCCAAACAACAACCGTCAGGACATACTTGTCTATCAGACCCCGGCACTGGAGCAGGCCTTGCAGATCACCGGCCCTGTGCGCCTGGTGCTTTGGGTTGGCAGCGACGCGCCGGACACAGATTTCACCGCTAAACTGATCGACGTCCACCCCGATGGAAGCGCGGTCAACGTTACCTATGGTGTTATTCGCTGTCGGTATCGTGACGGCTATGAAAGCTCTGCGCCGCCATTGTGCCCTGACGAAGCCTATGAACTGACCATCGCGCTTAACCCAACGGGGATGCTGTTTCAGAAAGGGCACCGTATCCGGCTGGATGTCTCAAGTAGCGATTTTCCGAATTTTGATCGCAATCATAACACGGGTGCCAATTTTTGGGCCGACGCCGAACTGCGAACTGCTCAGCAAACTGTGTATCACGACGCAAATCGCCCTTCTCGGCTGATTTTGCCTGTTATCCCTCGCTAGGCCAGCTCTGCTGGACAGCGCCGACTTATGGCGGTTAACATCCGATTTTATGTAACCACTGTGTAACTCTTCGGGAAAATCGATCTATGAATATCAAAAGCCTGCGTGTCTTTATCAATGTCATGGAAGAAGGGACGCTTGCTCAGGCCGCGGCGAAGATGAACCTTAGCCAGTCGGCTGCCAGTCGCCTGATTCAAATCCTTGAAGATGAATACCAGGTCACGCTTTTCCACCGTGACAAGAAGCGCCTTCTGCCAACCGCCGAGGGGGAGTCGTTTTATCCTGAAGCGTTGCGGATTCTGTCATCCATTGACGAAATCCCGATGGTGTTTCGGCAGATTAAGTCAGAGCGGCTTCGCCCATTGCGGATTATCTGCCATCCACGCCTTGTGAACGGGCTTGTTGTGCCCGCGATGATCCAGCTGGCCAATCTTGAACCCTTGGTGGGGATGAAACTGGAAGTACATCCGCGCAGGCACTTGGGGCGCCGCATCTTGCACGATCTATATGATGTAGGAATATCGGCGCTGCCTTTGCCCGTGGAAGGTGTTCAGGCGCAGCATCTTGCCAATCTCGATGTTTGTGTCGTCGTAGGCAAGGATCACAGACTTGCGAGCCTTACGTCGATTACGGCAGAGGATCTTGTGGGTGAGACCTATATTGCGCTGGATGAAACGACGTTGCTCCGCAAAGTCGTGGACGATGAGTTCAGGCGGTCTGGACATGAATTGCCTATCACGCACGAGGTTTCCAGCAGCTCGGCCGCAATCAGAATGGCCATGGCTGGTCTAGGCTTCACCCTGACCGACCGGATCGGGATGGTTCCAGCGATGGCAGAAAGCCTGGCGGTTCTACCCTGGACAGCTAATGTACAGGAAAAACTGGGTTATTTCGCGTCTCATGGTTCAACACCTCATCCGGCGCGTGATGCTTTTGTCGGGTGCCTTCACGAAGTTTGCGCCAAACTCTGACCGCACATCTCTCATTTCACCCTACGATATTCTCGAAGAGATAATTGCATAATTCAGCTTTTATAGAACGTGCCCTTCCGCTAGCACTTGTGAGGTAATCTAGGCACGGCCGGACAGGCGTCGTACGTTTTCGACAAGAGGACAGGCGGTGGATCTGACGAACGGGATGTTACATCACTTTTCGGCCAACCCGACAGACAAAGTAGGTGCATCAATATGCTTAAGTTCCTCATCCGGCGCATTCTGCTTGCTATCTCGGTGGCTGTTTGTGTCTCGATCCTTACCTTTGGCCTGCTGCACATCGCGACCGATCCCGCGATTGCCATTGCCGGTGAAGATGCCTCTGCCGAAGAGATCCAGTCGCTTCGCATCGCCTATGGGTTCGACCGCCCGCTTTACGTCCAATATGCGGACTGGTTGTCAAAGGCGGTTCGCGGCGATCTTGGTGTTAGCCCTTACTTCGGTCTGGAGGTGCGCAGCCTGATTGCTGACCGTCTTCCCATTACGATTAAGCTGGGCTCGCTCTCAATTATCTTCGCGTTGGTTCTGGGCATTCCTTTGGGGGTCATAGCGGCGATCTACCCCAATACCCTAATCGACCGTCTATCGCTTTCGGTCGCCGTCTTTGGGCAGGCGATCCCCAATTTCTGGTTCGGTCTTCTGCTGATTTATGTCATGTCCGTCCAACTCCGACTGCTACCCGCATCGGGAACCGAGGGTATTCAATCGTTCATAATGCCGATGATCGTATTAGGGACCAATGCCGTGCCTGCGATCATGCGGCTTACCCGGACAGGAATGCTGGAGGTGCTCGGCTCGGATTACATCCGCACCGCATGGGCCAAGGGCATGTTGCCTCGTCAAGTTTATGTCAAACACGCTCTGCGCAATGCTGTCGTTCCTGTGGTTTCGGTGGCTGCCATTCAGGCCGCGCATATGCTGGGAGGTTCAATTGTGGTTGAGGCAGTCTTTGCCCTGCACGGCCTCGGCAGTCTGGCTTACGAGTCCATTCTGCGATCTGACATCCCGACAATGCAGGCAATCATAATCCTGTTTTCAAGTTTCTTTATTATCTTCTCGGCCCTGTCGGATATCGCCAATGCATATATCGACCCGCGCATAAGGATTTTGTGAGATGAGTGATGTCAGCGAGAGCTTCGAAATCCCGAAACGCGAAGCTGAGCCGTGGCGATTGCTGGTCGGGCGGATGCTGCACCACAAAGGTGTGATGATCGGCGGTTTGATACTGGTAGTCGTGGTTCTGGCGGCAGTTTTTGCTCCCTTCATCACGCAATATGACCCGCTCCAGCAATCTTTGTCCGGGCGTCTGCAGCCACCGTTCTGGATGGAGCGGGGGAGTGCCGATCATGTCTTGGGCACCGATCATCTGGGGCGCGACTACCTTGCCCGCTTGCTTTATGGCGCTCGGGTGTCGCTGCTGATCGGATTCACCACGGCGTTGATCTCAGGCAGTATCGGTACGTTTTTGGGTGTTCTTGCCGGGTATTTTGGCGGGCGCACGGACTCTGTCGTGATGTTCCTTGTGACGGTCAAGCTGTCGATCCCAACGATCCTTGTAGCCCTGGCAGTCGTGCAGCTTGTTGGCGGGTCCTTGCAGATCGTCATCCTTGTTCTGGGACTTTTGCTTTGGCATCAGTTTGCCGTAGTGACAAGGGCGACGACAATGCAGATCCGTGGCATGGACTATATCACCGCTGCCGAAACCGTTGGCTGCTCCACCTTTCGGATTTTGTTGACGGAAGTTCTTCCGAATGTACTGAACCAGATCATCGTTGTGCTGACGCTGACCATGGCATCCGCCATTCTGATCGAGGCGGCGCTTTCTTTCCTGGGTGTCGGGGTTCAACCACCGACACCGTCCTGGGGCATCATGATTGCCGAGGGCAAACAGCATTTGTTCTTTAAGCCTTGGCTGGTGATGATCCCTGGCGTGGCGCTGTTGGTGGTGGTGCTGGCGATAAACCTGCTTGGTGATGGCATGCGCGATGTAACCGCGCCTGAAAAGAGGTGATGCTGATGACCGTCGATCCGTTTGTCAACGTCGAGGGACTGTCCATCGATATCACCACCGCACGCGGCACAATTCACGCCGTGCGCGATGTCAGCTTTACCGTCGAGCGTGGCAAGACCTTGTGTATTGTCGGGGAGTCCGGGTCGGGAAAATCCATAACCTCACTTGGGTTGATGGGGCTGTTACCGGGGTCCGCGACACGCCGGGCAGCGCGCTTGGAGCTCGGCGGTACCGATCTGATGGCGCTTGGCCCCCGCGCCATGGCCGATGTGCGTGGCAGCCATATGGCGATGATTTTTCAAGAGCCGATGACGTCGCTCAACCCCAGCCTGACCATTGGGGAACAAATGGCCGAAATGCTAACCCGGCACCGAGGCGCATCTCGAAAACTGGCGTTTGAAAAGGCGGCTTTCTGGCTGCAAAAAGTGGGTATCCCTGCGGCGGCCACCCGGATTGACCAATTCCCGCATCAACTCTCTGGCGGTCTTCGCCAGCGCGTGATGATCGCCATGATGCTAATGTGCGAGCCAGAGTTCATCATCGCGGATGAACCGACCACGGCCTTGGATGTCAGCATTCAGGCGCAAATACTGCATTTGCTTTCATCACTTCAGCGCGAGTTGGGCATGACGATGATCTTCATCACGCATGACCTTGGAGTCGTGTCGCGAATTGCCGACGATGTGGCAGTCATGTACGGCGGCCAGCTTGTCGAAACAGCACCGACTGCCGATCTGTTTGCCCGTCCCCAACATCCCTATACGCGTGGTCTGATAGACTGCATCCCGATTCCAGGCAAAACCAAACCGGGCGCGCATTTGGGGTCGATACCGGGGACGATACCTTCACTGATGGGCGCGCTGGAAGGCTGTGCGTTTGCGCCTCGCTGCGCCTATGCCATCACAGAATGCCGATCCGGAAAGCTTGAGCTAACACCAAACTCCGCAAATCAATCCGTCAGATGTCTGCACCCGATCGGCGGCGCGCAATCACTTGCCGTCACGATGGAGGAAACCGAATGACCACCAAAGCTCTTCTTGAACTGCAAGAGGTCACGCGCAGTTTTGCGGTGCGGGACGGTTTCTTTGCCCCGAAAAAGCTGCTGCAGGCTGTGCGCGGTGTCTCACTGAAATTGATGCCCGGTGATGTACTGGCATTAGTTGGCGAATCCGGTTGCGGAAAGACCACGTTGGCAAAGATGCTCCTCGGCACGCTTCCCACCAGTTACGGTGAGATCATCCGCGGTGGATCCGGCGCCTCGGCGCGCACCCGAAAAGAGCGTACGCGGCAGATACAAGCCGTGTTTCAGGACCCGTATTCCTCGCTCAATCCCCGCAAGACAATTGGCAGCATCATATCGCTTCCGCTGCGTGTTCACCGTCAGGGAACAGCAGCGGAAATCCGCAAGAATGTTGTAGAGATAATGGATCTTGTTGGCCTTCCACCACGTTTCTACGACAGCTATCCCAATCAGCTTTCTGGCGGACAGCGTCAAAGAGTTGCGATAGCGCGTGCGTTGGTTTTGCACCCGGAGATCATCATCTGTGACGAACCGACATCGGCGCTGGATGTGTCTGTGCAATCGCAGATATTGAATCTTCTGATCGACCTTCGCGCAGAGCTTGGGCTCAGTTATCTGTTCATCAGCCACAATCTGGCGGTGGTCGAACATTTGGCCACCAAAGTCGCTGTCATGTATCTGGGCCGGATTGTTGAAACCGGCGATGCGCGCACCATCTTTGCCGATCCACGGCATCCTTACACGCGGGCCTTGCTGGCTTCGGTTCTGTCCCCCGATCCGGGCGCAGGAGTGCCCGATATTCAGATTGGGGCCAGTTTTCCTAACCCGCTTGCGCCGCCAACCGGCTGCGCTTTCCATCCTCGCTGCCCTCTTGCGCAAGCAAGCTGCAAAACCGAGATGCCACCAAACATCCAGGATGCGTCTGGGTCGGTGGAGTGCCATCTGTACAAATAGTATCGAAGGGACTCTCGTTACCAGACCTTTGAGCAGGCTGAAGAGCGAAGGGGGTACTGTCAGATTAAACTCGGTTGAAGCGAGCAGGGTGTATTTGTAGAATCCCCAAATGACAAAACACTCCCCATTCAGGTACTTTAAAACGAGCCCTGAGATCATCCGCTTGGCTGTGATGCTTGATGTGCGGTTTCCACTCTCACTCCGTAATGTGGAAGATCTTTTGCACGAACGAGGTGTTGGTGCTGGCATTACCCGATTTGCCACTGTCGCCAAATATAACGCGCGCATACGTCGCCCTCGTTTATTCGGAGCTGCTGTTTTAGGCAATGCTCTGCCCAGTCAAATGCAGACCAGCCTCGAGA
>Ga0209308_10003554_pt1 | contig 12757 bp, 16 predicted proteins | sample COGITO_mtgs_1204_3_FD_184806 | JGI IMG/M metagenome (GOLD analysis project Ga0209308, IMG submission 184806) | Pelagic marine microbial communities from North Sea - COGITO_mtgs_120405 (SPAdes) (version 2) | ecosystem: Environmental > Aquatic > Marine > Epipelagic ...
GAAATAGTCTTTAAAAAATTTAATATTAGATTGAATTATATTATTGTCAGTGCTGTGTTAATAGCTATCGCTATAATAGTTTTATTAATCAATATTTAAATTATACAATCTTTTAGTTGATTAACTCTCATTCCATCACCTAGACACCTGATTTAAGGTTTGGTAGAGTTGGATTAGTGAAATTAGAATTCAAAAAAGGCTCAAAATACTCTCGAAAAGACATAGGTTGGATTTGTTATCCAGAAAAGGGACCTCCACCCCGAGGTAATTGGGAAACTGGATATGTACGTGTTGAAGATAATTTAATAATCTTTATGAACATCGGTGTGCCAGGAACTACAGGGCATGATTTTGCAAATCATTATGATCATTCAAAAGGAGTCATTGTTTGGTATGGAAAGCCAAAATCACATTCTGGACAACCATTATTTCAAAAACTCTTAGATGGAAATCTAACACCACACTTCTTTGCCCGTTGGGATAATAAAGATCCTCAATTCTCTTATTTAGGTATTGGAAATATTGTGAGTTTTAAGGACGGTCATCCATGCTTAGATGGAAATAAGAACGAAGTTGAGACAATAGAATTAAAATTAACAGTAGAAGACTCAGGAGAAATAATTCCTATTCAAAACCAAACAAACGTTGATAAAAATATTTCATTAGAAAATAATTTAACTTCAAAGTCATCTTTCCTGCTAGAGAAACATCTCGAAGATTATATTATCAAAAATTGGTCTAATATTGAGCTTAATAAAAACTACGATATTCACAAAGAAAACAATAAACTTTGTACTCAATATTCAACAGGTTCTGGCCCATTAGATATTTTAGCCATTAGCAAAGACCAAAAAGAATTTTTAGTTATTGAATTAAAAAAGGGTAGAGCTAGCGATATAGTCATGGGGCAAATACAGAGATATATGGGTCACATCAAAAATAATTTAGCTGGAGACAAAGATGTTAAGGGACTTATTATTGCCTTAGAAGATGATAAAAATTTAAGAGATGCCTTATCTGTGGCACCCAATATAAAGTTTATGAAATATGAAGTATCGTTTAAACTGATTGAATAAATGCATAGTTTTTTTAAGAAGTACAACTTTTGCACGAGATAAAAAACATTTAAATTTATTTAAATTCTGATACTATTTTTTTATGGGAATAAAGAAAAAAGCCTTATCAGCTATCGCAGGTGTTGCTTTTGTAACTTCAGCTACAGTTACACCAACATTAATAGCTTCTACAGCACTTGTAACAGTTGGAACAACTACAGCCGAGGCAGCTTGTTATGGATCAGGCACTTTTAAAACTTGTACTGATGGCTCAACATACTCAACATATGGTAACAGCACTTATGGTTATAATGCTTACACTGGTTCAAGTTGGGGGTCATCTACATATGGCAATCAATCTTATGGATATTCATATAATAGTGGCACTACCACTAATTGGTCTTATGGTTATTATGGCGGATATGGCAGTGGTTACAGTTATAGTTGGGGCAACTAAAAAATAAGTGTCAGTAAAAAAGATAGGTTGGCTCATTGAAGATGGTCAGCCTGGAAATTTTATTTATAACGAACCCAACCCAGTAACTATAAACAAAAAAAAACCACTCTCAAACATGGCTGTACAAGCATGCCCAGCTGTAAATCAAGTGGAAAGTAGATATTTTGAAGTTCCTTGTCCATTCGATTTAAGACTAAGATGCGAAAAAAAAGATACTAATTTTGAAATATATTCTGTACCAGAGGGAACTCGGATAGACGAAGAGCTTATTAAAAGAAATCTTAATCTTATGCCAAAAGATAGCTGGAGAAATGAAGATCGTCCTGTTATTCAAATTGAATGTCCTTATGCTTTCATTACAGATGAAGACATTTATTTGACTCAATTACCACCTTTTTTAAATTTTAATTCAAATTATTGGCCTGGTACTTTAATATCAGGAAGATTTAATATCACTAATTGGCCAAGAACACTTTCTTGGGCATTTGAATGGCATGATCTTTCGCAAGATTTAATACTTAAAAGAAATAAACCCTGGTTTTATGTTTTTTTTGAATCTAATAACCCAGTGGACAATTATAAATTGATCGAAGCAGAATATACAGATGATCTAAGAAAATTTAAAAACTCCATGTTACAAACACCAAGATATGTATCTAATACTTTTTCACTATTTAAAACAGCAAAGAATAGAAGACCAAAAAAACTATTAGTAGAAAAAAAATATGATAGATAAAAATAAAGATAAAATTTTAGGAAGCATTAATTCAAAAGATAGTCCAGAAGAAGTTTTTACTGAGGGTTTTTGTGACTTAATAGTTTATAATGGCATAGTAAAATTTAATGTTTTTTCAAGACCAATTCATTCCAAGGAATTAATAAATACAAAAAAAATTAATAAGACTCTTACATTCACAACAGATAATTTTGAAAAATTTATCGAAGAATTAAATAAAGAATATATTGGGATTAAAGATCAATTTAAAAAACAATTATCAGAAAAAAAAAGTGAAGTTGAGGAAATTGATGAAAAACCTCTCAAAGGCAATAGGATTCTTTAATTTTTAATAACAAGCCATATTTTGCATGCTTTGATTAAGCATGCCCAATAAGAAATTTCCAACATTAGAGACTGCATTCATTTTCGAGTTTTCTATTTTTCTTCTCATTGAGTCACACTCATTCTTGTCTTTTGCAACAGCAGACTCATGTCTTATTTTTTCAATTTTATTCATGGCATAATTACATTGGTCAAAAATATTACTATTAAATTCACCATTTTTTTCAGCTTCATATTCACATATATGACTATTTTTAACGATTCTATCTGCGTATGTGTCCCAGTATTTATCCTCAGCATCACCTGCTAAAGCGGGGTTAAAAAAAATTAATATTAAAGTTAATATATTAAAAATTTTTTTCACACAATTATCTTAGCAAAATTTATTATAATATAAAATTATAAATATATAGCTGCCTTTTTGAAAACATCTTTTCGGCTGATTGAAAACAAATGTTAATGATTTAAATAGAATCATGCATTGGATTTCATTCCTTTTCGCCCGTTTACGTTTCTTTTCATTGTTCTCCTCTTTACGTAGACCCTTCGATAAGAGAAGGGGTGAAACCATTACTAACTACAAATTACTCACCTTAAAAAAAACAACCAACATTAGGAGCCATGATATATGGAAATAAACGGTATTAATAAATACTGTCATGTAAGCGCTTACATTGCTTATGATAACTGCAGCCCAGTTTACAAACAAACCTTCAAGTTTGAACTCAGTCCAGGTACCCATAACAGCATCATTTGGGAGAAGATAATCAAAATACTCAAGAAAAACGGAATAAATGTGGAGCTTAAATCTTGAAGCGGTTCTTAATCTTTGTGTCAGTACACTTATTTTTGTTTCTATTAGTCATTGCTTACCAGGCTCAAGCAGATGATGAAGAATGGACCATCGATCAATTTAACAGTTTAGCCTATGCCAGAGTATCAGGTGAAGTAACTCACGGGGATTCGTTGAATTTTTTCATTTCGACAGAAAGTAATTGTACAAAAGTTTATAACAATTTTACTTTTTATACCTATGAAAAACCTGGAGATATTAAGCAACTAATAGACAAAAATATTCCAATAAAGATTAACGGTGTAGATGTAACAGCAAATGTTATAGATGTTTCGCCTTTTTTAATGGGATACAGGGTATCGTTTAGCTTGGGTACATTTCCTATTAAAGAATACATGCATTTTTTAAAAGAATTCTATGATGAATTTCAGAAGTATGAAATTGAGATAGTAGATGGAGTTGATTTTAAAGCAGCTAAGTATTTTGACATAACCACTAACAACTGGAAATTAGATAAACTTGTGCCATCTATCTTAGAGGCCAATAAGTTATGTAAAACCCTTAATGATTTGGATAGTTAGATAATGTTAAGAATTATTTTATTTATCTTATTATTGTTACCAACAACCTCTAACGCTGATCAAGGTTTAAAAATCTCATGTCTTAATATGAAAGATGTAATCATTGGAAGAAAGCATGACCCTTTAAAATTTACAATGCAAGCAGTCGGGCTTGAATATTTTGATAAAGAGAAGGGTGAATTTGTCATGATTGAAGCTAATAAACTAGACATTGGTGAAAACCAGATAACTGCAAGATTTGCAGATTATGAGCTAGGTTTTCAAATGATTGTGTTTGATGGAGATACAAAACCTAGCATGACCATGTCAAAATATGACTTTAAAAATAATAGGTTCTTAGAGCATTATCAGTGTGATTTTGAAACTACAAATATAGAATAAAAATTGATATGTAGGAATATCTTGAAGATTTAAAAATAAAGTATATGATATAAACGCTCTGGTTATTCTGTTGGAGTTTTAAAAGCTACGATGGGATATAGATATAATATTGTTTTTGATAGATCTTAATAGTTTATATCTGTATCCCATCTATTGGGTGGGCTACCTGTAAAAAGGATTAGCATGATTAAAACTTTCCAAAATAACTAGTCATTAACAATAAAAAAAATTAAGTTTTTTTATTGAATATAGATCTATCAATGAATCTGATAGCCTTTATTTATATTAAACTTAGTTTTGGAAAGGACTAATGTCTAAAAATAAAACTGATAAAGAATCTAATAATAAATCTGATTTAACATGTAATAAAAAATTAGTTAAATTATTTGAATATAACACCCCTCAAGAAAGACAAACTCTACTAACTAATATTGATAACGTATTATGCTCAATGTTAGATTTAGAAGATAATGATTTACCCTGGCTAAATCCTAACCAACATACAGCTAAATGGGAAAAAATTATGGAGAATTTGAGGTTAGTCGTTGGAAAAATTGAATATGAGGCCAGTCAAAGCAAAAGGACGGTACACTAATGATAAGCAATAATTATACACTAACGAAAACTAAAATTTTAAGTGGACTACAGTGTCATAAAAAACTTTGGTATGATTTCCATCAGCAGATCAGTAAAGATAACCACTCTATACACATTGGTAACCGTTTTGGTGAGGAGGTTAAAAAAAAATATAAAGATGGTTATGGAAAATTTAAAGATTTTACTGGCCCTTTTGATAGCAGCAAAGTTAAAGATACAGAGGAAGCCATTAACTCAGATAATATAAATGTTATCTTTGAAGGAGCATTTATATATTTAGATACCTTGATAAGAGCAGATGTTCTTATAAGAAAAAAAAATGGATGGGAGCTTTTAGAAGCAAAATCATCAACAAAATTAAAATCTGAATATATTGAAGATATAGCAATCCAATCTTTTATTGTTAAAAAGTGTGGAGTAAATTTAACTAGTATTAAATTAATTCATATTAATAAAGATTTTATATATGAAGGTGGCGATAATTACGAAGATTTAATAAACGATACAAATGACATTACAAGTAAAGTTATTTTAAAAGAAAAAGAGGTATCAAGTTATATTAAAGATTTAATACCCTTAGCAGATAAAAAAGAGTCTCCTAATATTTCAATGGGAGATCACTGTAATAATCCACATGTATGCGATTATCAAAGTAGATGTAAAGCTATAGAACCCAAAACAAACATTACTACGTACGAAATATTGCCTAGGTTTCCGAAAAAATTGAAAAAATACTGTCTAGAAAAAAAGATTAAAGATTTACAAAAAGTTCCCACAGATCTTTTAGTTTCCCAGCGTGAGGGTTACGTGCAAAATTATCATAAAATTATACAAGCAGCTCATAAGTGTAATAAACCTTGGTTTAGCAAAGAATTAAAAAATGTTATTAAAGAGTTTAATTTTCCGTATTATTTTATGGACTTTGAGTATGTTAACCAGGGTGTACCGATCATAAAAGGAACTCAACCCTACTATCGATTACCATTTCAATGGTCAGTGCATAAATGGGAATCAATAGACAAAAAAATTAAGCCAAGTGATGAAAAACCTTTTTTAGAGTTTGATGATCAAGATATAGAAAGAAGATTTGTTGAAAGTCTTTTAAAAGCAGTAGGTGAAAATGGAACAATATTTGCTCACAATGCTGTGCCTGTAGAAATATCTATTTTAAAAAAATTGAAAGAAAAAGATAATTGCAAACATCTTGTAGATAAAATTGATAAATTAATTGAAAGAACAGTAGATACTCAAATACTTGTTGGTGAAAATTTTTATCACCCAAAGATGAATGGTAAGTATAAATTAAAGGAAATTATTAAAGCTATACCAAGTGATGTTAGCTATGAAGAGAAAGATAATATATCAGGTGGAACTGAAGCACAATTAGCCTGGTTTATTCTTACAGATTCTAAAACTTTAAAAAATGAGAAGGAGCTGCAAAAAAAACTTTTATTAGAATATTGTGCAAAAGATACACTAGCTCTTTATTATCTCATTAAATTTTTAATGGAAAAATCTAATGAGCAATCATAATAAAATTAGACCAGTAGATAAAAATAATCCAAATGGGAAATACAAAATTTTATTTTCTTCACCTCAATCAAAGAACAGCAATATTCCAATGGAGTTTAGGGGCTTACAAATATTCAATAGTAAATCGCTAGCTGAAGAAGCTCTTAAAAAAAGAAAAAAATTAACTAAAGTACTTCTAGAGAAAACTCATAAATCCATGATAGGAAATAAGAGACTTCTAGGTAATCCTGGTGGAGATAAATCAAATTTAGTACAATTTAGTCCTGAGGTTCAAGAACTAAAAATTGCAAAAATTAAAAGAGCTCAAGAACTTTATAATCAAGGATATATAAAATCAGAAATTTTGAGAATGATAATTAAGGAATTTAAACTAGATAGGAATATAAACTCAAGAGCTTGGCCTAAATGGTTAACTGAATTAGAATAGATTAAAAATGAAAAAAACTAGAGATCCATATCCAATAACAGATGTTTATTTTTTGGAAATGAATGCTGTTGATGCTGCAACTGTTACAGTTGGAGATTTATGTGAGCGACTAACAAATGATTTTGATACTGGATGGGGATTTGGTGGCCCTGTAAAAGAGTTCATTGATGATTTCAAAAAAAAAGATGCATCAAAATATAACTCTATATCTTTTGGAAATGGAGCAGATGGTGGTTATTCTGTTTATGTCGGTGTGGATGCTAAAAATAGAATAAAAAAAATATTCGCAGACGCATCAGTTGCAGAATATATTCAGCACCCTAAAGATAGGCAAAGTTATATATCTTGGTGGTGGGATAAAGAAGACTATAATAATCAATTCTTTGGAAAATTAAAAGAAAATAGAATTAGGTTATTTGATCTAAATACTAAATCAGGTTTGTTAGCAGTTGGAGATTTTGGTGGACCTTTAAGATCTTTATTAGGTGTTAATAATGATACGTTAGATGAGAATGGGGATTTAAATGAAATTATTAAATTGGATTATTTTAAAAAAGATGGAATTTTTCAAAACTCTTCTCCAATATTTAGTGTTAAATTTTCATATGGTCTTATTAATAAACCTGAATCATCTAGTTTTAGTTCATCAGTTATACACAAAGAATTAAAACCTCATCAGCAACCAATTAACTATTCTTATACTGAATTATTTAACAATCAATTAGATGAAAATTGTTATCCAACTAAATATATTTTTGAGGATTATCTAGCAAATGAAGATGAAAGCGAACATTATAAAAGATGGGAGACTAATATAAAAATAAAAGAGAATCTAAAACTTTCTGGAGAATATATATCTAGTCGACTACCAAAAGCTATTCAAATACTAAAAAAACAGTCAAAAATTTTATTCAAAGAAAATTTTAAAGAAGGTTTTGAAATTAGAAAAAAGCAATTCGAAGATTTCATTATTGGCATAATTAAAGATATTGAGCCTCAAGAATTAGATTTACCAACATTTGGCAAAAAAACAAAAAAGAGAGAAATTAGCGATAAGAAGTTGGAAATATCAACCGATTTAATATCTGCGGGAGTATCAGAACTATTTGATGGTTATAAATTTAAAAATGATATCGATTTTTCTTTAACCAAAATAATTTTTCCAGTGAACAAGGGTTCCTACCCAGTATATTTACATTGCTATGATACTAAAGATTCTGATGGTTATGAAAATGCATATGTCAAAATCGTGGTCGAAGGTATTAAAGGTTGTTATTTAAATAAAAATGAAAAAGGAAAATTAATAGCAAACAAGCTAAATAAGGAAAGTCCATATTTAAGAAATGTGGTTGATAAAAAGCTTAAATACGCTCAGATAGATAAAATAGATCTAAGAGATTCAAAAAGTTTAAAAGAAATCGAAAAACTCAAAGATATTGAACAATTAGTGTTAGCTAATATGAAGTATATCAAAGATTGGACACCACTATCAAAACTAAAGAAATTGAAACATTTACATTTGGATACCTGTATAATTGATTGGAAAACAGCCACATCTTTTTTTAAAAACTTATATAAGTTGCCAAACTTAGAAAGACTAACTTTAAACGCCGATAGTTACTTAAGATCTCCACCAATAAATGATTTTCCAAAAAATTTATATCCTCAAAAACTTAAGGATTTTGAAATAGTCGTTCCTAAAGAAGTTAAGGAAGATAAGCCTAAAGACGAGTTTACTCATCACAAAGGATATGCTGGAAGCTATGATGATCTATATTTTATGCATAGAATTTTACAAGTAGACGATTTTCCAAATTTTGAAAAAATAAAAACTTTTGAAAAATTAAGATATTACAACTATTTTACTAAGAATAATCAAGAGGGTGGTGTAATAAGTCGTTTAGTGAGTGGTTATACGGATTTCAATACATTTAAAAAATTAAAGAAATTAAAAGATATCTGGATCTATGGTTATGACTTCAAAAAAACAGAAGAATTAAAAAATTCTTCTTTTTTACAAGTTGCAAAAGAAATTTTAAAACACAAGAAATTGAGAATAAATGGAATTTCTGAAAAAACCTTTAAAAATTTATGAAAAAGATATGGGAGTAATTAAAAAAAAACCGATCTATGGATATGTTAGATGTGAAACAAATCATTGTGTAAATAATTTTAAATTACTCAGAGTTCCAAAAGTTTTAGTTGGTAAACAACAATGTCAGATCTGCAAAAACGTTATGCTGGGTGTAAAGGTTGATAAAAATATAGAGGTAGTTGAAAATAAAAAGACGAAAAACAAAAGAAAAATCGATCATTTTTATAAAAATTTAAACATAGATAAACTTTTGAATGTTTTAAATAAATGGAAACCAGAACTAGTTTACGACTTAGCAGAAAAAATAACTGAATGTGTAAAAGGGTATAATGATCTTAATGATGAAGAGGAACATTTTATAAATTATTTAGCTCCATTAATTTATAGTGGTGGATTATTTCAAAAACTAAAAAAACATTTTAAAATTATAAACTGTTACCAATGCATAATGTATGAGGATCATATGTGGAATGATGCATATGTTCTTTATTGTTCTAAAGATAAAAAATACAGATTAATTAATACAGAATTAAGAGCAAATATGCATGATGCAGTTTTTATCTTAGATATTATTACTGAAAAAAATTATAAAAAAATTTCAAATAAGAGGGATTATTTTATGAAAATTTTAGATAAATATGTTGAGAAAGAGTATGATTTTATGTTTAAAGACAAAAATGTTGATGATGATTTTTTTAAAGCTAAAAATCCACCATATTACAAACCTGTAAAAAGCTTATTATTAGATTCAAGTTATTACCAATCCCTTCATAAGGAAGCTTTATTTCTTGAGCATGTTGAGAAAGTTGAGAAGGACATAAATGAGATTACAGAAGTTTATTCAGGAGAATATAAAGTTGGAAAAAAACATGGATATGGAACCATTAGATATAAAAGTGGAGATATTTATAAAGGAGAATTTAAAATAGATTTATTCAATGGAATTGGCGAATATATTTGGAATGATGGTTTAAAATACAATGGTGATTGGAAGAATGGTAAAATGAATGGAAAAGGAAGATTAACTCATCCAAGTGGCGAAACATATTCAGGAGAATTTAAAGACGATAAAAAACATGGCAAAGGATATTATATTTATCCAAATGGCACCACTTATGATGGTGAATATAAAAATGATGTGTTTCATGGAAAAGGTAAATTTATTGATTCTATGGGAAAAGTAATAGAAGGAACTTTTAAAAACGGAAAATTCTTAAAATAAAAAATGAAAAAGAATTTAAATTTTTCTCAAATTGCTCTTTTAAATGAAATTAAAACTTATAATGATGAAATGAGATGGGACTCATATTATTTTGAAGGTTACCAACATGATGCTGAACCACATACGTTAGAAGAAGCAGGTGAAGCATATTTAGATGATAAAGATTTTATGTTGGAAGCTGTAAAGATTGATGCTTATTGTCTAAAATATGCATCAGAAAGATTAAAAAATAATAAGATCATTGTTAAAGCTGCCGCTAAGAGTGAAAGATTTGCTGATTATGTATTTGAATTCATTGGTGAAGATATTAAAAAAAATAAAATATTTATTAAGAAGTTAAAAAAAATATAAACAAAAAGGAGCTTAAATGAGCACAAAACAAGAAATTAAATGCCCACATTGTAATAAATCTTTCCCAATACAAGAAGGTTTTAAGCATCAAGCAGAAGAACTTAGAAAAAAATTAGAAACTGAAGAAAAACAAAAATCAGCTATTAGACAAAAAGAAATTGAAGAGGCTTATAAAGCTAAAGTTTTAAAACAAGATAAAGAACATCAGGCACAATTAGTAAAAATGAAAGAAGAAGCTTTTATAAAACAAAAAAAAGAAGCTGAAAAACTAGCTGCAGAACAAGTTAAAAAATTCAAAGAAACAGTAGATCAACAATCTAAAAAGATAAAAGATGAAGCTGAAGCTAAAGCTAAAAGAGATCAAAAGGATAAAGATATTTTAAAAGAAGAAATGATAAAAATTAAAAAAGCTCATCAAATTGATTTAGATAGAATGAGAACTAAAGCGGAAGCAGCAGTGCATGCTGCAAGCCAATCACCTGTTGAAAGAAAAGGTGAAATTCAAGAAGAATTAATTGAAGAGTATTTAAAAAAACAGTTTCCAATGGATCAATACGAGCCGGTTAAAAAAGGAAAAAGAGGAGCTGACGTAATTCAATTTGTGCATCACAAACAGCAAGAAGTAGGAAAAATCTTGCACGAAAGTAAAGATGTTTTAAATTTTGATGAGAAATGGGTTGGTAAATTAATTGATGACATGCATCGTGAAGATGCGATGTTAGGTATAATTTTTACCAGAGTAATGCCTAAAAAATCAAAAGGTGTCATGGAATTAAGAGAAGGTGGAAGAATTACAATTTGTTCTGATGAATCTGTTTTTCAATATGTAGTAGACATGTCTAGAAAATTAATCATTCAACAAAATTCACTAAGCAATAATATAAAAGAGGATATCTCTTCAAAATTACAGCAGTTACATGATTATGTGAATAGTAATGAATTTAAACTACAATATAGAAAAATCAGAAATAATCTTCAAGCAACAAGTGATCAATTAGAAAAAGACGAACGTTCATTTGAAATGCAAATAAAAAATCGTAAAAAAAATCTAGATGAAAGTAAGAAGAATATTCATGGTGTTGTTACATCATTAATTTCTAATGCTGGACTATCTGACGATTTATTATTGGAGTAATAAAAAAATTTATTAAAAATCCTACATTATCCCATTTAATCTTAGAGAGTCCTATAATCTCCCGTGTAGTCCTATACAATTTTGATATTTTTTTTAAAAAAATAAAAAACTTTGATTTATTTCTTCAACGTTCTACATAAGTTCTATTGATTATCTAAAATGATATTGTAAAAAGGAATTCTTAGCATTTTTGCTATGCGCCCAGAATAAATTTTATTCTTGAGGCAGTGCTTATATAATTACTTATCTCACAAATAAGACCCATAAAATATGGAGAAAACATATGGCGTCAGCTAAGCAAACTCTTGCTAATAAAAATAATGCAAGAAGGTCTACTGGACCTAAAACAAAGTTAGGCAAAGAAAAAGTATCAATGAATGCAATGAAACTTGGCATTTATGCAGAACACCATGTGATGGTTGGAGAAGATACTGAGCAACATAAAGACTACATTGATTTTATGCTCAAAACCTTTGAGGTTTTTGATGCAATCAGTGGGTTCATGGTTCAACAAATCATTAGTATAGGGTGGAGGTTACAACGAATACCTCAAATAGAATGTGGTGTCTTTGGTATTGAAATGTCTGAATATCATAGGAGCTATAACAGTCCTAGCTTTGTTAAGATTAAGCATAAAGAGTTTCATCAAACCATTAAAAAAAATCTAGATCGCAGAAGTGAATTGATGGGTGCAGCTTATGTTAAAGATTGTAGCGGTGGTGATCGGATGATGAAATTAAATACAATGGAGGGAAGATTGTTAAGTAGGCAATCAAACTTAATTAATCAGTATTTAAAATATAAAAAATCTAAAGGAAAGGAGACCTAATGGTAAAACGTAATACACCTGATTGGCAAATATCAGCTTTTGATAAAGATAATAATTCTTGTGTCAAAACAAAGCCATTTAATGAAAAGATAAAAGAACTGGAAGCGGCTTATGCAAAAGCACAAGAAACAAAGGCAAAAGTTGAAGATATTGATACGTCTGTTTTTTATTTAAAAGATGAGCCAGTCAAAGAAGAGAAAGATGACAAGGTTGATGTACTTAAAGAATATCAAGATATGAG